>Ga0247758_1000244_pt1 | contig 47236 bp, 36 predicted proteins | sample UWRJL156409C4_FD_180950 | JGI IMG/M metagenome (GOLD analysis project Ga0247758, IMG submission 180950) | Plant litter microbial communities from Arlington Agricultural Research Station in Wisconsin, United States - UWRJ-L156-409C-4 | ecosystem: Environmental > Terrestrial > Plant litter >...
TGGAGTCATCCCCCAGGTACAAGAAACCCTCCCCGCAGGAGCACCACCCGAACGGACAATTTGCGGTCTCCGGCGCCGCAACTTCTTCCTCCTCGTCGCCATAATCTCGATTATTCTCCTCGGTGCGATAATCGGCGGTGCCGTTGGCGGCTCGCTCTCCAACAAGTCGTCTTCACAAAGCGCCCCCCAACTAGGCTCCGACTCAGCTGGGTCCCAGGAGTCGCCACCACCCACGACATCTGGTTCCTTCTCTTCCACCTCTTCTTCCCCCCCTCCAGGAACAACGGCGACGACCTCCTCCCCCTCCACTTCCCAGCCCTCCCCTACAAGCACACGCCTCCCCACTCTCAACAACGGTACGGCCCCAAACAAGGGTCTTGCCTTCCAGGGCTTCTCCTCGCCCTCGTACCTCGGCTCTGCAACCCCCATCATCCAAGAAGAGGGCTTCCACGATCTTAACATCTCGGCGCGGAGCTACGTGTGGTTTCCCGACGGCACCGAGTGCTGTCTCACATTTTGCGCCAACAGGACAACCGCCACGGGCTGGTGGTGCAATCCTCGGTATCGACCGGACCCAGAGGGTTCGTTTGCAAGGGTGTATATCTGGTGCGGTGGAAATGATGGGGTGAAGAATCGGACTTGTTCATAAATAGGAATGGTAGCAACCAAAAGAAGGGAAATTTCCCTACACAATCGATACCCCCTACATTTTAGCATTCACTAGCCACTCACATTTCTGATTGTGAAAACTCCCTATCCTTTCATACTTCTCCTCACCCTCCCTCTCCCTCCTCACCCACCCGCTTCAATACAAGTCCAGAGTAGCACGTTGTATTCGCAATCTGATTGATGCTAGGGTCCTCACAGTTCCTTCCCAGCACTGTTTTTGGCCCAGGGTCTGGACCAGGCTTGCATCTGCCCCTCCTGCCAGGCTCTTGTCCACTGGGCGCGAAGTCCGCAGGAGCCAGCTCGACTGCTCCCCAAACGACTGCTCGACCTCAAGATGATCCCCGGTAACGGAAATAACCTCAAGCTAGTTATCACGGCCAACATGGACCCGGTGACAACCCGCTACGCGACCTTATCGCATTGCTGGGGGCCTCCAGTTGTCCTGCCGCTGGTCCAGACAACTCAATCGCTGCTTCATAGCTTCGGCCACTTGATCCCTTTCAGATCACTGCCGCAGAACTTCAAGGATGCTGTTTCACTGACTCGCATGCTGAACATCCGCTTTCTCTAGATCAACTCGCTCTGCATCGTCCAGGACAACAATGATGACTGGCAGGTTGAGTCAGCAAAAACTGGCTTGTACTACCAAAACAGGTATCTCACCATTGGCGCCGCCGCTTCCGCTCACTGCCACGGCGGTTTTATAAAGGACCTGGACGCCGATGTTTACTCGTCGTATGCCGTCGGATCCGATCCCCATTGCGTGGCCAGAATGCGAACGAGAGGAAACTTGAATACAGAGTTCCATGACCCGTCTGGTCGGGGTTACATGACTGAAAACCCGTTCCTCCACCGAGGGTGGGTGCTCCAGGAGCAAGCTCTCTTCCCAAGGGTTGTCTTCTGCTTCGGGAACAGCCAGATGTAATTATTGGTAGTGCCGCAACTTCTTCGCGTTGGAGGACGGTATTCTGCAAAACAATCGATTAGGTCTCTTCTGAACGGGCCACAGTGCCCATTGGATATGAGCGGCCCTCGCGCCGCTCACTCCCTGTGGTGGAGCCTTGTCGACGAATATTCGAGGCGCTGTCTGACATACGCCACTGACCGAGGGCCTGCCATTTCTGGCTTAGTGGAGTTCTACCGGAAGTACCAAGCTAGAAGTCAGCAGCAGTGTCATTCACGCCCTCATCGGCGAGCCTGTCCAAACCGGCTATCCCAGTAAAATAAGTTGCTTCGCGCTCAGGCCTCTTGAAAAGGAAGAAACAGCACATCCATCCTGGTCACCGTCACGTTGCATGGAGACAGAACGGCCTACCGAGGTCAAGGCTTCCCAGGTTGTCACGCTTCTTCACTTGTATCAGGAGCCTTTCCAAATTCCCTACCCGGTGTCCACCGAGCCGGACAAAAGGTATCAGGGGAGTGATATGTACCTTTGCCTGACCCAGCCCCCCCAAGTGATCCGACTACGTATCGACGGATCGGTATCGCCCACGGGAAGTCGTTCTGCCCGTGGATGAGGCCGTTGCTGCTTCTGGGAAGAGGGTTCTGGGCGGTTGGTTTAGGGGAGAAGGCCGAAGAGTGCTGGAATTGGGTTGAAGACGGGAGATGCTTCAACTTGAAGATAAAAACGACTGGAACTGCATGGCATCGAATTGTTCTCAGACAAGGCACAAAAGTGGTTATTTTCGACCAAGATTTCGAGCCATATCCCGAGGTCCGAACCGGAAAGTTCAGGGGTCTCGACAGTACGGGTTCTCTAGATTCCAGCGTAGTTTCGAAACGACGAGCCAACAAAGGGGAGCTCTGCGGTCACATCCGGATACAAAATTGGACCGGGACATGCGGGCTTACAAATCCCAGATCGGTGCCAAGTCCCAGCTGTGGGGCTATTGATACGCGTGTCGGGCTGTGCCGGACACTTGCGCCAACATCACGGCATGCTGACAGTGTCGGGAAGACGCGTCGGCGTGATTTCCAAGCTGTCGTTATACCAATCCACAGTTTAACCGTTAACAACGCTGCAGCTTTACCAACGGGGACAATGGGGGCCACATCCGATGCATCGTCCCATGCAGCCTGGAAATTATTCGTGGCTGCGCATGCCGGACAGCTCGGACTCGAGGAAGTGAGCCTGGGACCAACTAGGCAGAGCATACGCAATTGCCGCAGAGGTGATCGGCTTTCGCAATGTCATCATCCCTCACATCCCCCAGCGGTATATAACGCCATCTGTTACCAGTGGGAGCTTTGCAGGGACGAGGAAAAAATCGTCCACATTGACCATGCGGTTTAGCTCTATCCTCGCCATTGGAGCCGCAGCTCCGGCTCTAGCCAAGAAGCTCTTTGATGTGCCACCCGGCGCAGTTGCTAAAGTCAGCATCATCGACTCGACGGTCCGCCTCGGCGGTGCCCCTGACTCCATCCTCATAACTCCCAAACTAGAGGGCTTCGACGTCCTCCCTACCCTCCCGTTCTTGTCGTTCCTCATCGAAAGCCCCGCGGGAAAGAAGGCGGTATTCGATCTCGCCGTGCCATTTGACCCGCTCAACTCGTACGCACCAGCAGTCGTTGAGCAAATTCTGGTTGCGGGCTTCGAGGCCACGGTCGACAAGCACATCGCCGACATCCTCAAAGACGGCGGCGTCAACCCGGCCTCAATCAACAGCGTCATATGGAGCCACTACCACTATGACCACATCGGCGACATCAGAACCTTCCCGTTCACCACCGAGATTGTTGTCGGCCCCGGCTTCAGCAAAGCGTATCTCCCCGGCTATCCCACCAACCCGAACTCCACACTTCGCGATAGCTACTTCACGTAAGCACTCCCCTCATCCCAACATCATTGCCAAATCAACCACTAACACCCCACTCAGCAACCGCACCCTCCGCGAAATCACCTTCATCACCCCCCTCCGCGCCGGCCCCTTCCGCGCCCACGACTTCTTCTCCGACGGCTCCTTCTACCTCCTCGACACTCCCGGCCACACCACGGGCCACATCGCCGGCCTCGCGCGCACCACGACCAACCCTGACACCTTCATCTTCCTCGGCGGCGACCTCTGCCACTACTCGGGTCACATCCGCCCCTCTCCTTACCAACCCATTCCCCCCAACATGCAAGTCCCCATCCCCAATTCTAACCATTCCCATGGACACGGACATCCCCACGGAGGAGGAATCCCCTGCCCCGCCGCAATAACCGCCAAGGAATTCGAGCACCTGAACATCAAACGCAACCGAAAACCCGACGAGCCCTTCTTCGATCCGGTCCTGGGTGAGGACCTCCCGTTGATGAAGGAGACGATAGTCAAGGCGGAGACGGCGGATGCAGATTCGGACGTGTGGTTCGTTGTCGCGCATGACCCCAAGATCTTGGAGGTTGCCGAGGTGTTTCCCAAGACGGCGAATGCGTGGAAGAGGAAGGGGTGGGGGGAGAAGGTGCATTGGGCGTTTTTGAGGGATTTGGTGCCAGCTGTGGAGGTTGATCGGGGTTCGTGATGGGGGTGGGGAGTAGGGGTGGAGACGGGCGAGTTGTGAATGGTTTGTTAGAGAGTGGCTCCTCTTTCTTGTGATAAAGGTGAGTTTGGGTTGTTCAGGTTGTTGTTGACTGGGAGTGACGAGTTAGATACTGTTAATGTCTGATTAGTTGAGTAATATACCTACATAGCAATGAGATACTATAGTTGTCGAACTTTGCACTGAAGAAATGATCGAGAGAAGCCTTGCAGCGCCCCTTGCCCTAGCTCCGCCAAAACATCATCATTATCGCGTTGAGTCGGGTCAGGTAATGCTCAAAGAGTGCCAACCCTCTCCCGGAGTTTCAGGTCGTACATCAAGGTCCAAGGCGGACTCGGAGCCTTGAGCCCCCGTCATAGTACAGCAAAATCGCCGGACCGACAACTCTGCCCTTCAACACATCTGCTTCGCCACCCGTCTCGAGTCTAGCCGCGAGCATCGTCATCAGCTTCATAGCCCTCTGCTCCCCTTCTAGATCATCAGGGTCAGGCTTGGGCCGCCAAACGGGTATCACCACATCTCCCTATCTAATCCGTAGCGGGCCGAAGCCGTATGACCGAAACACCTCCGCAGTTCCATCCTGAACGGGCTCCAGAACAAACAGAGAACAGGACCGGGGGATCTCACCCAGGTATCTCAGCGAATCTAGCACCCCGGAATCAGAGTCCGCTGGAAACTCCTGCCGCATTGATTCCAGATACTCCTCAAAAGCCTCGGTCTTGATTGGATGGTCGTTGAACACTTTAATGAGCAAGAACTGAACGAGAGTTTTGACAAGCGAGCAGAACTCTAAGAGGTCAGGAATTGAGCTTTTTGCCGGAGGGAGCCGCTCCCACACAATCATCAGAGAGTCCTCTGATATCTGACAGGATTGACTCAGCTGCTTAACCCACGCCAGTGGCCGACCCCCCGGTCCTGCAAGCAGGGAGTCCCAGTGGATGCTGAGGATATCTTGTTCAAACGTCAAAACGGAAACGGGTGGGTAGCCGGGATATGTTGGATATTCCAGACCATGATTTAGGGGTTTTTCTGAGGCGTGAAAGGGGAGAATCCTCTCCCGTGATTTTCTCCAGTCTGGGACCCAGGAGGGGAATGAATAGTCGACCCGCGTGATCCGATATTGTTCCAAACTCGAACAAGTGAAGCAAAAGTTGAAGTTCCAACATGTCGCTCCTGAGCATCGGTCTGCCCAAGTTAGTCAGCATATTGATACCGTAGAGGGCAAAGCCGAATGATTGGAATCGTGCCGCAGCCCTGGCTACGGTCTCCAGAGGAAGAAAATAAGGTCCACAGTAGAAACTAGAACAAGTCTAACGAGCGAGTAAGGCCTCTTGGACAACCCAACGACGGAAGAACCACGGTCTGCGGAAGAACTGCCCAAGAGCTTGAATGTTTCCAGTCAGATGCTTTATCACGAGTGTTGACACTTCCTCATGCGAGTAGGAACCTGGAGGAGCAAACCCGAGTCCGTGCAAGACTCCGAACACTGCAGCCGTATCCTCGTCTTCAGGACCAAGCCAGATGCGAACGCCTCGTGCTGTCTGATATATGCGCCCCATGATTGGGACTTGGTGGGCAGGAGCTAGAGATGGTGGTGGTTAGGATTATAGAAACAGAGGGGGGTGGGAATGGGAGCGAGGCGGTGGTGTTGAGAGTGAGGCGAGAGGACGGGGCTGCCGATAGGCGATGCGAGAGCGAGAACAGGATTTTATAGAACTCCTGTTCGAGGAGGTGTAGTGGTGAGATTGCAGAAAACTTAGCGAGTTAGTAACACTCGCCGGACAATTGGATGCCTGCGTATTCTTACGGTCTCGAAGAGCTGTCAGAGGTACAATTCGAGACTCAAATGCCTGACGCCACGCAGATGGACGCCATCTACTCCTTGGGCAATGGGAGCTTGCCAACTGGTTTGACCGAACTAAGACTGAGAAATGTCCCATTCTGAGACAGCTACAGGATAACCTTAGGGGTGCTGTGAAGATGGCATTTCTGCTTAAGCGAATCACTGGCAAGGGGGCGGCGATTACACTTATGTCCGACCGTTGCAGCGAAACCTCAAGCTGGTTGTTTCAGCCCCTTTTTGGACCCACTTTATTTTCATCACGTCGGATCGATTTCGTGACCCCGCGTGGGCCTGAAACTGTCCCCAGTTCCTGGAAAAGGCTCTAAATTTGGGGGCTGCTGACCGACCCGTTGCTTGTACCCCTGCATGGCACGGCCCGCGGCCACGCGCTGGGCGTGGTGAAATATGTTCCCCCTTGTCCCTTGTTCTCGCGTCCAAATTCTTTTCCGATGGTCTGCTAACTCTTCACACAAAATGTTTAGGAAAAAAAACCAGCGCGACCCGAGCGGCGGCGACGGAGACGAGGCCAAGCCCAGCGGCTACCCGTTGTCTTGGCCGACCTCTGACCGCTGGAACCCGCACTACAGCGTGCCGCGCAACTCGCTCGGGGACGAGCCGCTGTTAGGGCTCAGCGGCTGCGAATCGCGGCATCCCCGTCTGATGCATCCAGACACGTCGCGGTCCCTCGCGTACGTGCGAAGCACCCGGGATGTGGACACGATTACGCACGCCACCGCCCGGGCAGCGGTTGACGACGGCGGGGAGCGAGAGGAGTTCTCGTGCCTGACGCACTGGCTCGAGGCCTTGGCGGAGCTCTACATGAACAAGCTCGATAACCACGCGCGGTGGGATCCTCGCTGGCTCAACGTCACGTGTCGCGAGCGCTTTGAAGGGCTCGCGTCGGCCACCGTCGTCGTTGTCGACTATTTGGCCGGCGACACGGTGCGGCGGGGCGAGCCCATCTCGGACAAGCGAGCGCTCGCCGCAGCGCTGCAGGCGCGCCCCGACGATGCCGAGGTGCGGGTCATCATGGTCAGCGACCTGAGCCGCTTCGTCATGGGCGCCCTGGGCCAGCTGTACTCGGTCGACCCCGAGTTCTGGTTCGAGCACCTTGTGGACTCGGGGTACAGCGCGAGCGACAGCGGGCTCAAGCTGAAGAACGCCGTGTGGATGAACTGGGCCGAGCGTGAGACGCGTTTCCGCCATCGCGCGCTGCCCGGAATCGGCCGGCGCACCGAGTGGAATCTCCCCCGTCGCGCCAGGGACCGCACCTGGGTGCATCTGCGCTGGGGCCGCCTGGGCCTGCTCAATTATCTGGGCAGGAAGGGTTTCTTTGAGGACGAACTGGAAACGCGCCTCGCCGACGGTCGGTGGATGGTTGAGCGTGACGTACAGCTCGACAAGCGTGGGCTGCTGATGACCAAGTCCAGGGTGGCGAGGGAGGCGAAGAAGAGAGAGAAGAAGGAGAAGAAGCAGAAGACGAAGAACGACAAGGACCCGAAGCCGCTGCTGCCGCCAAGCGACGAGACATCGATCAGGGCCAAAACCACAAATGTCTACCGCGCCTATAGCAGCTTTGAGAGCCTGCCCAAGAACCCTTACTACTGGACGAACAGAGACCTGAGGGTGCTGGCGCCTGAAGGGGCCAGCTGCTGGTCAGGCACGGACGACGCGGGAGGGAAGGTCGTCATCATGCTCTTTGACCCGATTCGCAAGATGGGGCACCAAACGACCAAAGAAGTTACGCCGGCCCTGACTTTTATGCCCCGCGCCGCAGAGATCGAATCGTACACGGAGGAGGAGCTCTGGCGGACGGCCGAAGCCGACGAGACCTATCTGGATCCGCACCCGCCGCCTCTGTCGAAAAAGGAGTTGAGGGCGCAGAAGAAAGGGATCAAGAAGCAGCGGTGGGAGGAGAAGATGGAGAGGCTGCGGGGAAAGCTAGGCGGGGGTGGGGGGTGGGGGGGCGGCGACACAGAGGAGGGCCACCAAAAGCTGGGGGCTCCTGACCTCGCCTACGAATCGGAATCTTCCTACACCAGCGACACCGACTACGACGAGGAGTACCAGACCAAGCTGCGATCGGATTACGAGAATCCACACCCGTACACGCGCAGCCGCGACTACGCGCGCAAATATGCCCTGGCCACGCACGATCTCGTCTTCCGCGGCATGGCCTCCCTCAGCACCAGCCAGGTGCGAGACGACAGCTCGGCGCTACCCGCCATGCTCGCTCGTCTGGCGCTCGACGACCTCTGGCAGCTCTTGGCCGAGATGAACCTGACGCTCGATCATATTGATGGCGACCTCGCAGCCGACCTCAATCTCCACCTTACCGAGGCCATCGGCATCACGACCCGCCAGAACCTGTGCTGGATGCGCTCCGCCCTGCACGACGTCCTCGCATGGGCGAAGCACCTAGCCGAGCCCCCGCCGTCATCGTCTTGGTCGACGTCACAGCTGGCCGCGGAGTCGGATGCCCTGGTCGAGCACGTCCAGTCCCTCCAGGCGCGCGCAGGCGAGACGCTGGGCCTGCTTCTCGAGTCCACCGCGCTCGCGCAGTCGTCGCTCGTTATCGACCAGACGTCGGGCATCAACAAGCTGACCGAGCTGGCCTTCCTCTTTGTGCCGCTCTCGTTCGTGACCTCCATCTTCTCGATGCAGGTGCGCGAACTGACGGCGGACCCGCCCGCGCTGTGGACCTGGGGCGTCAGCGTCCTGGCCACCGCGCTCGCCGTCTACCTCGTCCGCGGCACAATGCGCTCGCCCTCGGTGCGCGTCTTCGCCATGCACTGCCGCGTCACCATGCTCAACCGCTTCACCTCGTCGCGCCCGTGGTCGGCCGCTCACCGCCTCAACTCGGTCGGCAACCGCGCCATCGCCAAGTTCGTCTTCTTCTTCCTCACCGTTGTCAGCGCCGCCTTGGCCCTCGTCTTTCTCAGCTGCGCCTTTCTGCTGCTGGTGATGGGTGGTCTCTGGCTCGGCGCCGCGGCTGCGGCCATCTATGTCGTCGTGACGCGGTGGCCGGACCCGGCCGCGCTGGTGCCGAGCTTCGTGGCGCTGGTGCTGGCGGCCGCCGGCATGGGCACCAGCTGGTTCTGGTACGACGAGATTGAAGAGCTGACGATGCGCGTCCTGGCCGCGAGCATGTTGTGGCTCAAAAACATGTTCCCGCCGAGCTGGACGCTGGACCGCGTCGACGACGAAGATCTGGCCAAGGAGGGAGTCAATACGTATACGAGGCGGGCCATCCTCATGACCTCTACCTGAGAGGTTTCATCAGGGTCTCATGTCAACACACCTTCCACCTAATTACTTCTTGGGTCGTAGATGTAGTAAAATATGTGCATCAAGGTTCCCAAGGTTTCAAAGTCAATGTAATCCAATTCCGCTATTACTTCTCAGGATCATTCGTCTTAACCCCATGATATTTAGTTGACCGATTCGCTCAGCTTTACCTACGGTGTAAACGTATTTTTGCTCTTGTTTAAAGTCCCCTTTAGCGCAGGAAAGTGACGAACTAGCACATCTTTTATCGTTATGTACTGCACCTAACAAAGTCCTTTTTTAGTGTACGTCTAGGTGTTTTACTAGTTAGTGATAAAGCGGTTACTTTTAAGCCGGTACAAAGTTATAACGATAAAAATGTGGAAAGACGTTTTGCTAAAGCCGAGGCTGGGGATAACGGGCTTATTGTGCGACCTGACTAGCATATTAATAGCTTTGATCTCCCTACCGTACATTTTAAATAGCTTGGTAGTAAGTTTAACATTACCGCTTGTAAATTTATTAAAAGTACGCGGCACGTTTATTTAAAATATACGCTAAAAGGTGTAATAATGTAATATATTACACTTACAATTTTATAAGATATTAATAGTACCTAGGCAAGTGGGTGACAAAAAAAGAGGTCCACACAACACGTCAGCCAACCAAAAAAGAGCAAAGATCCTCGGCCTCCTACAAAATAATCGTTATACTACGTCATCAAATTCATCAATCCATCCGGTTTGCAACATAACCATCGTAACCACCAATTCCTCCACTGTTTCTGAGCAATTAAGATACCATTTTGAAGCTAAAGCCACTATAATGGGCTATCAACACCATAAAACGCCGAAGAAAGCCAGGGTCCAAGGAGCCTACAATTTCGCCCTCTTCCAAAAACGCACATACGGGGTTTCCTTCTTCAAAGAGGATATCTTCCGTGCCAATGGAGTTAGCCACACTCGTGGCCAGAAGATCCTAAAAGATCATAGCCGTTCCTTCCACAATAACCTCTTTATTAACGAAACGCGTGGCCGGAAGAAGATCTTGACAGAGGAAGATGTTGACAAAATGGAGAAAACCCTCTGGGACCATGGAATTGAGGGTAGAATGCTCTCATACCAAGGGCTTCTCTAGGAATCTGGCATCGAAAAGGAAGTCTCAACCCGTACAATTCAACAAGCTCTAGGGCAGAGAGATTAGCACCGGTGTGTTACTTACCAGAGGTCTTTCGTCAACAAGAAACTGGCTGAACGGAGGGTTAAGGAGGCAAGGAAATCTCTAGAGTTTCGACCCCGTCCAGAAGATTGGCGAGATATTTATTTCTCTAACGAATTCCATATATCCTCTAGGGTATCTGGGCGTGTTTAGATACTGAGAAAACCCAGTAAACGGTATTACCCTAAATGTATTGTGGAAAGGCCTGAGAAAGAGGAGGATAAACACATAGCCTATTTCTGGGGAGCGGTTGGATACGATTTTAAGATGGAAAATCTGTTTAAATATCAGATACCAACTAATTCCAACGGGAAGATAACTTAACAATTCTATCACGATAATATCCTCCAGGGAATCGTTAAGCCGTGGATGGAAGAAGTCTCTAATGGATTGAGAGATTCGTTCATTTTGGAGGAAGATGGAGATTCCGACCATAGACCAAAGGGCCAGAATATTGTGAAGAAATGGAAGGAGAAAACGGGCTTGAAACACTATTTTAACTGCCCTGGAAGCCCGGATTGGCCTCCGATTGAGAAGTGTTGGCGAAAACCAAAGTCGACGGTGAAAAGCCGAATGTGTTTGACCCATGAAGATTTGGTGGAGGCCGTGCAAGATGGCTGGCACGAACTGGATCAAAAATCCATTAATAATTAGGTTGATGAAATCCCAGAGATCTTGAAGAATACAATTGAGCTGGAAGGAAAGATGTCAGGGGCCTGAGGGTTGTTTTTTGTGTATATTTGCCATAGAAATCTTGATCCAGAGCCCGTGATAGTTTTTGGTGGTGTTGGAATATTTTGTAGGATCTGGTTGTGTGGACCTCTTTTTTTGTCACCCACTTGCCTGGCACCGAACGGGATCGTCCCATGTGTGCGTGCTTCCTTAATCGTCGCCCTGCGCCGCCCCTCTTACCCCCTAATGTCGGTGCCTGCTGCGTTTGCGCGCGACAGCCCAGGTTCAGATAAAAGCCGTTGCGATTTCCCAGCCCTACTGTCCACCAGCCGTGCTGCAGAGGAGCAGCATCCGCACAAGAGCTAATCTGACCTGGCGCTGCCGAATGCGAGGCTGTGCATCCATCGCCCCCGACATGGTTGGCGTCAAAGGAAGAGCCAAGAGCTGCGGTACTTGCCGTATCCGCAGGAAAGGAGGAGTAGGTCCCCCCGTCAGCGTTGCAGGTCGGCGACTTTGAAATAACCTCGCCCCACTGCCAGTGCGATATGAAACGCCCGGCCTGCGGCCAATGCCAGAAGTTGGGCTTGGTATGCGACGGGTACAACCAGGAACGAGTCTTCGTCCATGTAACACAACAGCAGCAGCATGACCGGTACGCCAACAGCGATCGACACGCCACTGCCCTCACGCATACCGCCGGTCTCGTCTCATCAGCTTACGAGGAGAGATATCTCGCCGTTTTCTGGGATGCATATCTCCCTCACGGCAGGCATATCTCCTCGGACGTTATGGGGTACACCAGGGGCGGCTGGACCAACGCCCTGCCAACCCTTGCCCAAAAGTCCCCCATCATCCGGAAGATCCTGCTTGCCATGTGCCTGAGAATCGCCGGCCACGAGTGGAACCAGCAGCGGGAAAGGGACGAGAGCCTGAGGTACTTTGTTAGTTCTCTGAGCGACATGTCGTCCGCCCTCGCCCGCCCAAGCGGGGTCGACCATCTCGCTCTCTCTCTCTCTTCTAGGCTGTATAGCCTTCATGAGGTGCACTTCCCTCTCTCCCTCCCATCCCTCTCTTTCCTTCCATCCCTCTCTCCCCCCCATCCCTCTCTCCCCTCCCCTATCGCCAACTCCCTCAAGCCGCCCATATCCCACCCGTGCATCTGCCCATGCTCACACGGTTTCTAGATACTCTACGGCCACGACGAGCGTGATTCAAAAGCGCAAGGTCTGAACTGGGAGAAACACATCTACGGTGAGCTCGCCATCATCACGTCGGAGCCTCCCGAGAGTTATGTTTCTGGATACTGGCACCAGTTCTTCGTTGATGGTCGATTCCACCTAGTAAGATGGCTTCTCTCGCGTGTGCAAAGATTCGTCACCGCCTAATACTTGACCTCTAGACGACGGGCGCCATTCGATTACGCAAACGAATCATCCTCAGCGATGAGGCGTGGAAGACGACACCGTGGCGAGAGATTCCCAAGTCGCCCAAGGATCTCCTGATTGACATCTTTGTCGAGATGCCCACCTTGCTCGAGGAGCTGGACGAGATGCTCGACTGCACGGATGCGGCACGTCAAATCGAGCTGCGCCATCAGCTGACCCGCAAGTGTTGGGCTCATGAAGACGCGCTGGCTCGCTGGCGGACCGAGGTCGGTGTTCCCGATCCGGAATACCGGATCAACGGCGCACTGCCGCCATCAATGCAACTCCTCGCAGCGTGCTACCTGATATGTTTGTACTGGTCCATCTGCATCCTCCTGTACAGCACTCTGCGCATCGCATCCGGCCCGGATCCAGAGCTCCTGTCCCAGACAGACCCAATGCCATACTGCCGGAGGATTGCCGAGGCCGTCGCTGTACTTCTCCACCCCGCCTCCGGAGTGTACGGGATGCATCTGGCAAACTTCCCAACGGCTCTGGCGCTGTCGTATCTACACGCGGTCGACGGCAGCCACATTTCGATAGAGAAGCGCATGTTTCTAGATGCATTCAACGGGCCGGGCCACGGAACAACGGTCAATCGCTTTGTCCATAGCACCCAGCAGTCTGCGGCCAAAAGTTCCCGGCGGGCCGTGCCAGGGACCCCGAATGTTCCCGAGGCACAGGCTAGGGCATGGTTTGTCAGAAAGTGGGTGGTTCTGGAAGTGACCAGAAACCGTGGATTTGTCAGAGGTGGCCACAGCCACGTAATGGCTCGCCACAATCCACAACGATAAATAGAGGCCTTCTGGCCACAAGCCAGAAGGCCGCACGAGGAACAAGAACAACCAAAATTTGCAACCCCAATAACTCCACTGAATCGCTGCCGTGTTTCTGACATGGTTTAGGGTCGAGGAGTGGCCGACCAGCGTTTTGGGGGCATGAGGTTGAAGGCCGTCTCGGCTTTGTGGGTTGCTTTCTGCCGGTGATAATGTCAGAAGGAAGGACCCAAAATAGCTTGTGGTTGAACCGCAGATGGCGCAATACACGTCCCAGGAGCCCAGAGGGACGCGAACAAGATGTAAAAATTCTCGTCTCTCTGCTCAAGTTATTGTATGGATTTACAATGTCAGAGCAGTGAAGGGCTTTCCCAAATTAAAAATCTATGAACATAGCCCCAAATATAAATTCCAAAAGTTGCTTTTACCCAAACACCTTTGTCCAAGGCGGATTGTAAGTCCCATAAGATTGAAACAAAATCGCATACCATAAGATACTAAACAGAAACGTCGAAACGCAAACATCCACGGTGTATGCTTCCTCAACCGAACGGATTCGAAACATTCTCCGCATCGGCGAGACGTAGAACACCTTTACATCTTGCCCGCCACCACACACTCGGAGATCTTTCCCTCCGCACTCAGGGTCGATCAAGATCTGACTGACATTAGGTTCTCACCAGGTTATATGGCATGAAGAATAGGAAGAAGCTCTTGCGGGTTGCCTATGCGCTCGGGCAGCTGTCCACAGTGCGGAAACGAGCAAAGGCTTGCCTATTGCAAAAGACAAATCCCGAATAGCTATTCTATTAAAGACGCTTAGATGATAGTAACAACGATGGGAACCCTGACACTTTTGAACCAAGCGCTGGTGTCGTGCGTATGCTCTCAATACTCCTTCCAGCCCCCGGCAGAATCACTACCTTGATGTCGCCTGGAACGACCAACAATCCCGCATCTTTCGAACACATTCTCGTTAACTTGGCGCTGTCTTGTGTTAGTCTTGGCTATAATCTTAGTCTTGGAACATACCAATAATAGCGACCACTCATCATACGGTGGTCCCTCCCCAATGGCAGGTATACATCCTACCTCAACAAACAAAATCGCTGCTTCTCAAGCTCACCACCCTCTTCAAGCCCCTCAGGCGCCGCATCCCAAAACACGTCCCGGGACTTGATACCGTTCACCTGCACAGTCCATCTATCCTCCTCTTTGAACAACGATTCACTTAAAGGCTCCAAATCCACAGCATAGCCCCTAAGCTTGACCCACCCAAGCTCCACCCTCCCCGTATCATCCGCACCCAGTGCCGCACACTCCGCCGCAACAAGCTCGCAACTCGCGCCGAGCAATTCGGATTCCACATCTCCCCAATTCCCCAGCTCAGCAGGGCTATAAGTCCCCAAACCACCAATCTGCTTCCGCTGCCCGTTTGTGTACCGCACTCCTGCCTTCTGCGAAGCCCAAGACCAACTAGGCGCCACACCCTTGGTCCTCGCACCCGGGTTTGCCACAGCAACCCACAGCAAGTCCCTGACGAAACTCTCCTCCCACAGCCCTGCTAAATATCTACCCCCGGTAATGAATTGCATCTGTTTCGCGAGTCCTAATAACGCGGGGATACGATCATTCGGCTGAGACAAAGCTAACGGTGAATACTCCGTGATAATCTTGCGCCAACGCGCATGTACTGTCTCCTTACCATCCTCGACACCCATAGCCTTGAGAACATGGGAGACTGTATGGTCCCTCTTGATACTCACCCCCCACCTGGGATCAGCCAAGAATGTGGTTCATGGATCTTCTCGGTCAAAGTAACCGCACTGGCAGCGTGTGCTGTGGTTACATTCCCATGAGAGCTCGTCGGGTCCAAAATGCACCACGCAGGACGAGAGGAGACGTTCTTGGTAGACCCAGGCGCGGGTGAGGAGGGGGAAGGACTCTGGGTCTGGGTTCCGGTGGATATGCCTGATAGCGGGACAGGCGTAAAGCGTAAATGGGCCGAAAGAGATGGATGTTGAGGTTTGCATGGAGTAGAGGGGGGAGGAGGATGAGGAGGCAAGTATAGCTGCTATGGTGAGGGTTGAGTTTGCGTAGATAGAGGCCATGAGGGAGGATTCGCGGTTCCAGTCCTCGGCGGAGTCTTGGATGATGCAGAGGGAATCGATCCAGAGGTATTGGTGGCCGAGACGGGAAGTGAGGTTGATTGCGTCGAGGAAGAGGCGGGGCAGAGAGGTGAGAGGGATGTTGTAGAGGTTGGCGCCGATGTTGGCTTTTGTTGTTTGGAGGGGTGGCGCCAAGGCCGAGCCCCAGCAGTGACTCAAGGTGTAATAGGATCAGACTACAAGGCAGTACGCCGCGGGGATATTAACAGTAGGGGAACGAAGTTTACGTAAGGCCTAGACAGTATCGTTTACTGTCTTAACAGGATGTTCTACAAAGAGCTTAAGTAGGGGGCTTGTAAGATTATTGACAGGAACATAATATTACTTACGTAAGGAATAAGAGTGGTTCCTCACTTAGGTGCTGGGTACTGCCTATCTTTATAGAAGCTATCTGCGTACTGTAGGGTAGTGTCCCGTGGTCCCGGTATCCCGGACTAAACCTCCTCGGGACCTCGGGACCTTGGGTCCCTTTTGATCAGTCGTATGCCTGTCCCCACTATGCTTCAAACGATTGGCCGCCCATGGCTGCCCCAGGCAGCCTGGGCCCATTGTCATGACCGTGGGGTCGTGACACATTACCCTTGAATCTATTTCTTGGTTCTATTTTAAAGGCTGCGTTTGTTTTGTTAGGATAGGGGGTCCTATTCTGGGACCTCTTATCTTCGGAGGTGAGGCCTAAAATCGGTCCCTGTGTCGCGTAAACTTGCCAATTTTCATAGTGGGGTAAGTAATAGTGAGCCGAAGCTGAGCCGGGGGTAAAGCGAGCCTGATTTTAGGCTAACCATTTTTAGGCGGGGCCCATTTATCTTTCGTAGCAGACTACCAAAATATGTTAACTCCCGCGTTACTGACGGTTGCTCTGGTTTTAGATAAACAAGACGATCGGGTTGGAGAGCCACGATGCTACGATCAACGTCCATATATTGGCGGTGCTTTCCATCATATTTGCGCCGCTCACTCAGGCTATGGCAGCGTTCAACATACAAGGTCTCCCTTTTAGCCTGAGCGTGTTAACATTCGGGTTTTTATTCGTCGGCTTACTGTTGACGCATGTCACTGCCTACTTCCTCATATTAAGGTGGTCGGACGCGATCAAACCAGCATGGAGCACCTATGTGGGCCCGGCTTTCGATGTTCTCGTAGTTGGGATTAGATATTCCGTCGGCGCCGCGATGCGTGCCTTGACCAGCAAAACGACCGCGTTTGAGCTCCCAGGGTCGGAGCCAGGAAGCTCTACCATCCCACCTCCGCAGTACCCCCCTACACCCAGCTCTCAAAGAGTCAGCAGTTGGGATTCGATTTCGAAGCGCTTTAGGCGCAAACACACAGAAGAACATGAGCTCCAGGCTGTATGACGTATACTATCCTGCTTGGTAACTGCGTCTACAGACTCCCTTCTCTCAATTCAAACAAATTCACCCTGCACTTCTGCTAGTCCACACCTCGAGCCCGAGATCCCGCATGCTCCCTTTCCCACACCTTTTAGATATCCCACGTGGGCAACAACCGACGTTTGGTGACAATTTGCATTTATTTTTCGTCATCTTGTAGATCATAGGTCGCCATATGTCTCGTATTGCGGAGCCAAACGAGAGTTACGCTGATAACTGCCAAGAATGCAAAGGGTGCTAAGAGTCTGACCCGGTCTGAAACTCCAGTTATCTCATTATAGTCCCCAATCACCAACGGCTGCCTTCTTTTTCAAAGTGCGGATATGGGCAGAAGTTTGCAGGCCCGATAACCACTTAATCCCGTTCCATTCTGAACCTCCAACATGGACCATCCCACCATTCTAAGTTTCTTGCCTCCTAGTAGCATTCTCTCTCACACAACTTCCCGCATACTGTCGCCTGCTCCTACATGAGTGGAGACCTTGGCGCGAGCTTGGACCACAACACCACGCTATGATACAATCACCTTACTGCTTGCAGCGAGTCCTTGGCCCGTGATACATACCATGTATATAACTGGGCTGTTGTTGTCTAAAGACTAGGATGGGATAAGTTGTAATTATGAAATACAATATAAACTCCCTATAATTTTCGACCACAGATATCTCTGCTGGACTTCCGTAGCAGTATAACTGCCTTTAACTGCTATCGAAGATTATTTTCAAGCTACTTATAGGATATTTTCTTCTACCTGTTTATCCCCTTATAACCACCCACTTGCTTTTCAGTTACGTACCTAGGACCACCTTGGACTTAGAAGTTATTTGTAAGGAAATACCCCACACACACGCACCCCACACACACACCCCACACACGCATAACCCTAGCACCTCACAAACCCTAGCACATCACCGCACTATATTTAGACCACGGCCCTCGCCCACCTCTCGGCTCAGGCCAGGTTGAAATCTTACACCTTTGCCAGTTCTTGCTCGCTGCCACCATTGTGACCACCTTGATCAGGCGTACTTACCCTTCCTTGCATTGTTGCTCGAGGTACCTTCTTTTTCAGAGCCTCCGTCTAGTATGAGCGTATAATTAGCGTAAACCGAGGAACGCACCGGAATCTCCAAGCAGCAACTTTAGTCAAGGGTACAAAATTAAGCTACACAGCTGTGTAGGACTCTCTGGCAGAGCCAGAGAGTGAAGGGCAACGACCTTGAGGCCATAGAAGATTATTGCATTGTTCATCAGACCTCAATTCAATTTGGTTCCAAGCCACTGTGTGAGGCCACAGTCCCTTGTGACATGGGCTTGCCAAGGTCTCCACTTATCTAGGAGCAGACGAAGCCTGTGACACTGGGGTTCATACTGCGAGAATTCAAGCTTGTTAATATAGTATAGAATATGAGATTAGAAGAGACAAGAGGTGTATTTGAAGATGGGGAGGAGGTAGGGGAGAGTTTATAAGGGCCTGGGTGGCAGCAAAGATACGTAATTCCTGCCAACCCAAATAGCAGCAAAGAAATATGGAAAAGGAATGCGAGGGTGCTCCTAGAAATCATTTAGGCTACCATGGCACTAGAATGTCTTCTAAGTACAGTCATTTGACGAGCACTGAAAGGTCTCAATTTACGAAATTAGCAAAGGCATCTCTTGAATACCCCAGTATCAACGACTAGCAATAGATAAAAGCATTCCCGCGGAAGGCTGGATGAATTTTCCATGACGCTCTGGGTGGTGGCTATTGCGGGTGCGAATGTCCCAATTCTGGGCCCTTCGGCTAAAACTGCATCTTCTCGGAAGGCTGTGCAGTTCAATGGGCAGATATTAGCCGAAGTTGAGCCGGGGCTGATCTGGACTGATCAAACATGACGAAGAGTCACGTGACAATGAGCACGGGTAGGCGTCGATTTTAGGGTCGTATAACAGCTATTCCGAGAGACATCGCATCGTCGAGAAAGACAGACTCCCGTATAATTTTGTCGTGTTACGTGATTCTTCAGGGCACCTAAGTTAAGTAGGTAGAATGGACATCCCATCGGAACACTGGTTCGTTTCAAGACGCGGACGGGGATCCCGCGATCAAATGAGGCTTGGCGGCTTCGCGGCCGTCTTCGAAACTCCAACATGGCGCCAAAGGCCGTAACCAGGTTACATATTGACGATGGGCGAGCACCCGGCTTTCCGGACCATGAATGGCAAGCTCGAGGAAGTGGAACAGACCGCCGGAAAGTTTGTAGGAGGATGAGTCTTCTGCCAACCTGCTTCGGGTTTGTTGGTACGACTCCGTTGAGATTTTGATGCCAGTGCGCGGTGACGAACCGGGAAAGGGACATTGTGATGGGAGTAGCTCGAAAGTACCATCGTCTCAGTCGTCGTCCGAAACATCCTCCTCTTCCTCATCGTCTTCTTCCTCCTCGTCTTCCTCTTCAACCCGTTCCGCTACCACTGCTTTCTCCTTTCTCGCCCTTCCAACTGCATTCGCAGTGCCCTTTGACGACCCTGCTTTCCCGCTCTGAGAGCTTTCCCCTTTCTTGTTCCTCGCAGCCGCCCCGTAATCCTTTCGTGCCAGCTGCATGGCCTCGCCCAGGGCAGAGAAGAGATCATCACGGACCTCTGCATCGCGGATATTGTCGCTGTCCTTGCCCCTCAGAGAACTAATGTACTGCTCAAACTCATGGGATGTCTTGGCAATCTTCTGAAAGTTCCCCTTAGTGAGGCGCACACGCATCCATTTCTTCTTTCCGCTCTTGGCCGCTTGCGTCTGGGTAACACCCTCGTCGCGGAGCATGCGGAGCCTGTCGTGGTGGCCGATTGCAAGCGCGGTACGGAAGGCGTTGCGGATCTGTCGGCCGTTCCAGGTAGCGCCCTCTGCTTCGTATCGCCGGTAGTGGCGCTCTGCGAAATCGAGCAGTTCGTCACGGCTATATGCTACCTTGACGTCGTTGCTTTCGTTGTCGCGTTCGAGGCGATTGAAAATGTTGGTCCACATGGTCCGAGTCGAGTCGAGATTTACATTGGGGTACTGCAGGGTGATGTGGATTCGTGACTTGAAGGCTTCGTCTAGGACGCCAGGCCGGTTCGTCGTGAGGAACAGGATGCCAGAGTAGTACTCCAACTCTCTCAGGAAGACTGGATGTTTGTTAGCTTTGGAGTTGGCACAACTGAGGTGGTCCCGACTTACCTGATACAAGCGCATTGTGTTGCAAGTTATCCCAGTCCCTCTGTCGTAGAAAGACATCGGCCTCATCGAGAAGCAACACGCAGCCCCATTTGTTTGCCCTCTTGGCATGCGCAACCAGATTCCGCTCTACCTGGTCAGAAGTCGTGCCAATATCACCAAAAGTCAGGTGGTAGAGCGGCCTTTTGGTGTACGCAGCGATGGTTTCAGCTGTGCTTGTTTTTCCAGACCCAGGAGGGCCATGGAGCAGAATTATCACGCCTTGGCCCTTTCCTTTCACCAAGTCAATCTGATTCCCATCAAGCTCGTCCTCTGAGGTTGTCTGTGGGGCAGTTTGGGCCTGTCTACTACCAGAAATATGGTTGTCAACAAGGGCTACGAGGAGATCGCGGTACCGCTGCGGGATGACCAGCTCATTAAAGCCCGAGTCTCGAGCTTCGCGCTCGAGATCGACGTCCTCTACAAGATCAATATCCAGAAAAACTGAAATCAGTTGTTAGTCCCAAGTTCTCTCACACAATAGCATTTACGGAGCAAATCCTCCGAGGACGGGGTACTTACACCATTTTCTATACCTGAAAGCGTAACCGACCACGGGGTACTGAAGCAGCTGCAGCTGCAGGGGTGATACTTCGTCAATCGCAATCTTCCTGGCCTGCAGCAATGCTCGGTTGGAAGCCATGAAGTCCTCTGAAAGCTTTGTGTCGACCTCATGTCCAGCGAGATACACCTGGGCCCTTGAAAGGCGCTCGCTCGTCTCGGTTGGGTTTGTCTTTGTCTTGAGCAGATGACCAAGATCCAGTCGGTTGGTGGGTGGATTGTATCCTGGTGGACCAGGGGGTGGCATCGGCATCGTTGACGGTGTTTGCCACGGGGATGAGGTGAAATATGTTTTCATGTCGATGAAGACGTCGCTTCTGATATCCTCGAGTCTGTCGGTGCCGCTGGCGTTGATAGTGCCGCCTCGGTACCTTTTGTGCCCGTATGAGTTCAACACCTTTCGGCCCCGCTCTTCCATTTGCTTCAAGAGCTCCTCGCTGCGAGGATGGAACCGAATCGGATGCACATCTAGGTCTTGAATGGACCTTTTGCCGGAATAGTGCTTGATCCTCTTGCAGTGATCCAGTGGTCCAATCTCTGTGCCATCGAAGGCCATCACGTAACAGTCAATAGTCAACGGCGTCCACACTCCGAGTCCGGATGCTTCCTCTCGTAAGATGTCCTCTAGTCCGGCGTCACCTGTGGGTCTCCTCCTCGTCATTTGTTCGCGGAGGCGGTCTAAATGTTCCTGCTCCTCCCTGGTGTGGTTTCGCAGCTGGATTGCACCTCCAGTTACAGCGCATACCCGAAGTAACTGGTGATTGGGTCCACGAGTAAACAAGATTAGTTCCCCGGGTTGGAAGAGATGCCAAAGATCCTCGAATGCAATCTCTTCCAGAGTGCCCAAGGCGATCTGGGCGCGTAATTGAAGAATATCGCGCAGGTCGGGGTCCTCATCGACAAAATCTAGGAACAGCTTCAAATGCGACGCGGTCCTTTCCAGCTCTCGCTCACGGATTGTCGGGTAGTGTGTTGTCGGGCTAGTGGTACCTTTTTTCTCTTGGTTATCGCCTTCGTTATCGTTTTTGCTGAGTATGCTTTGTTCGACCTGCATCGCGTCATTCTTTATCTTCTCTTTGGTGTTGCTAGTTTTTGCTTCGTGGCTCTTGCTTCTGCTGGTGTCGGGGGTATTGCATCCTTCTGTGGCCGAAGTTTGCAAGTTGATGGCCTTCTTTCTTTCGTCTTCTACTTCTATTTGGACCTCAGCCAAACGACTCCGGAGCTGTGGGAGGAACTGCAAAAGCAACTGCGCAGTCCGTTAGTCTCTCCCCATCATATGGCCTCGGCTTTATAATCGTGTCTTACTTTGAATGGAGGCGCGATTCTGCGGAGCAATGTCAGTATGCTTACCCAGACAAGAGAAGCAGGTTTGAGAGGCTCTGGAGTTAATACTTACGCGACGGGTAACGGCACAAACTGAGCTCCCGAAAACAGCTTCTCAAGCTCGATATGGATCACAGACGACCATATAAGTACACGTTGCAAGTTTTTGCTCCCGCTCGGCGCCTGAGTGCTAACTCGTGGTTGGCTTGGGCTGTCTGGCAGATCTGTCGACATCGAGGGAGCTAGGTTGGTTGTGTGTAATCTATGATAAAAGGCCTCGATCATCGGAGACAAGCGGTGACGTGTACTTAACATGGGGGAAGTTCTTTTCCACTCCTCCATGGTGGCCCTATGGACACGGCAGGGGTTTATATCGCGGCCGACGAGTTCAGGCGGCGGTGGCCTTCGAGAAACGACACTCGATGTACTGTGTGTAATACTCGTTAGCCGAGAAACAGGCTTGGGGTTTGACTTGGCGCTTTGAAGTAGGCCCAATAACACGGAAGGTATTCTGACTTGCCTATCGTTTGAGCTGACGCTATCGTTGTCGCTATCGCTGTGATCTTTGTTTTGTAGTGACTTTCTCAGATATTCCTCCAGATTCAACGCATTGAAGTGGATGTCCCGCATTTGAGGGATTAGGTATTGTGGCAGAACATGCTTCTCCAGTGGTCGCAACTTGCGAAGAAGACTGAGAATGTTCTCAGTCAGCTCCAGACAGTCTCTCGCTGAAGGGGGTGGAATGAGAGGTTCTTGACCCTCGTCTTCACTCTTCTGCTGGTCTGTCTTCGCTTCTGTGTCGTCAACTGGCGCCTCCATGACGGCCTGGGGCTGATCTTGGATTGTGGGCGAAGTGGTTCCTCCAAGCGCTGGAGACTCCGCAGCGCCCAAAGCCGTATCCTGAGCTGTGTCCGCTGGCATGTTGAGACTTGCGAAATGTGCAGAAGGCGGAGAGATGTTTATCCCCGGGTGTCTGAGGCCTTACTGAAGTCGGTTTATCTGTAAGTCTCTGGGATGAACTTTTGGGGGGGGCAGCAGTTGCATACGAAATTCGCAGTGGAGGGGAACTCGCGACAACCGCTGACAATGCATAGCCACCTGACGTTAGCCAATCACATCCCTCCAAATCTTAGTCCTGCAACCCTGGTTGGCTAAAACTTCACAACACGTTGCCCCTGTAGCACACGTGACAACTGCGGTGCGGGAAGCGGGAGGGGTAATCAGTAAAAGGGGCCGGGGTCAAGGAGGCCAACTGGCAGGAAGGGGCGCAGTCGGGTTGGTTGCAACAATAAGAGCCCACACCTGAGGCGACGGAGCTGGCGACCCGCTGAATCTGTAAACTCAGAACGATGATGTGAGATAACTCAACATGAAGAATACCGATATCGACAACGGCGATGCCCTGCCACAAACAGCAAGCGGCCCCTTGCTGACTCGATCGCCGCGGTCATTCAGGGTAGTTCCTCGAGAGTCAGACGAAGTCCAGTTGAATGAAGGAGGATGGATTTCGAATTTAGTGCCGAACACTCTGCCCGTGCAGAATGAAATGTATGTCTCAGTCTCGGGCCTACTCTTATGCAGCCAAGCTGACTCCGAACCTAGCAATTACGATGTGGTTTACCAGAGTTGTGTTCCCGCTCGCGACAGTCTCTTGGCGATGGCGAACAAGTATCGACAAAAACTGAAACTTCCAGCGCTAAGCGTGGATGCACGCCATAACTGGGCGGATTTAGACGTCGAGCTGCAGTCTGCATGCTCTGCGATGGAAACTGTGGCAGCTCGCGACAAAGACTTCTCGGGTTCTGTCGGCAAGCTGCGTCGAGCCTTCCGGATGCTTTGTCAACAGGCCGGTTGTGGTAATACTTTCGTCTCCTTAATACCGAATGATGCGTTCGGATTTTCGTCGATCCTGTGTGGTGGCCTCACAGTCATTTTCACTGGCTTGCAACAGACCGCTCTTTACAGAGACGAGGTTTATCGGACCCTTGAGGACCTTCCCTATATTCTGACTGACCACTCGACCCCTTTGAACTTGTTCGTTTGCGGTGACGACGAGGACCTTCATCGACGCACGGCCTTGCTTTACATCTCGGTGTTCAAGCTTTTGGAACACCTCCTTGGCTGGTTCGTCAAGAACACTTTTGGTGCGTCCACAATTTACTCTTTGCGGTATCATCGATTCAATCTTGCTGATAATGAGGCTGCAGTGACCAAGATGAAGGTCTTGGTTGATCCGAAGGGGTTCTCCGAGAAGCTTAGGGAGAAAATCGCCGAGGTCAAGCTAAGGGCGCAGAGATGGGAGCGCCGCGCCCTGAGGCTGTCGATGCAAAGTCAAAACGAGGCGTTGCAGCTTCAGTACCAAAATTCGTTCGCCCAAGTCAGGATCGATCGAAACATGCAAATGATTCTCAATCGCACTGAGGACCTCGAGGATAGGCTGTCGCGGAGCAAGATACTCGAAAGCCTGGACTCGTTTCTTCATGTCATTGTCAGTACTTGTAAGTGGCCCTCGCGCTCGATGGTTCTGGCCACAAGAAAGGGCCTTGAGCTGTTTTTGACTATGATCGAAGAGGAGATTCTTACATTGACCCTCCAACAGTGGATAGGCGACTGGACCCATCCGAGCCAACAAGGCAAGCAAAGCTACTACCAAACGCGGGAACAAAGGCAGCGGAGATACTAGAGCGATTCTTGTATGAGCCTGAGCTCATACCTTGCGACTGTGCTACCGTATTAGGAGTCTTAAAACGAGATCGCCGTGGGCGGTCAGACCTCAACGGGACCCGTGTGGTCGCTCTTCAGACGAACCCCCGCATACAGGCATGGCTGACCATGGACGAGTCGTCCTTGCTTCTGGTCAATGGACGAACCAAATCACACCCGCGGTCAGAGATGTCGGTGGTGAGCGCACAGATCGTCCACCGGCTGCTAGACGTCGAGAGGGCTACAGCGCCTATTGGGGAGGTCGGATCGGCGACGCTGGTTCCCCTTACGTTCTTCTGTGGGCAACACCGCGACGCACACCGCGATCCGAATGGAAATCCCGCAGAGGTGGCCATGAGTCTGTTGCTCCAGCTTGTTGACCACGTGGGCGCCAGTGTTCCGGGTGATGTATTGAGGAAGTGTCAGACCGGAACACGACCACTGGATATTGCGAGCATCTGCGCGTCCCTCGAGCGGGTTCTATCGAGCCTGAGCAACAAAGTGATTGTGGTTCTTGTGGTTGACGGCATCAAGTTCTTTACTCACCCAACAGAGCGTCGAGATCAAACGAGGGAGCTCGTCGAGAGACTCGTTGCCATTTATCGCAAGCGAACCAGAGCTACCCTCAAGGTCCTCTTCGCGAGTCCCGCGCGGTCGGAGTTCCTTGAAGATTTGTTTGAGGATGACGAAATTCTGTCGCTTCCCCGCGATTTGCCGTGGTCAGCGATTGATGGCCTGGGCTGCCGTGACCGCTTGCAGTTGCAGCTGCTAACATCTGAGTCCGGCGACGAAGGATTGGAGTCGGCAGTTTCCAGAGACGATTCGGACAATGCAGGGAGCCAAGGTGACGAGGAGCACTCATCGTGAGGTTGGTGGAAGTCTCTAGAGCGCAGCGATTGAGGACGGGACAAACGATATCTAATTGTGGGGGAGATGGACGCTGGGAGCTCCACGTCGCTTTTCCGTACCAGAGTCGGGTTGAGATGCAAGGCGCGCGGAAAATCGCTATGCTCCTTCCTCCCCGCAACAACATCACAGCCAAATTTTCTCGACCACTGTCAGCACACGTCACAAGCCCCGCCTTGTCATCCGATCAAATCGAGCAAAAGTAAAACGCTAGATTCTTTCTCAACGCAAAGACTACATACTTAAACTCGTTACAGTCATGCAGAGGTTGTTCCATTGGTGACAACCTCATTGCTGGAAACCCCGTTCGTCTGGATGGTGACACCGTTGGGGACGCCGTTGGAGACGCCGTTGCTGGTAGGCTCTTCCTTCCCGCTCTCCGCCTTCGACCCCCGGATTTCCGACCCTCTGCCCTTGGCACCCTCGCCTCTGAACCTCGCGGGCCAGATGCCCTGCTTACCAGGCGACAGAATTCCGTTCGGATCCAGCGCGTCCTTGATCTTCTGGTTCATGCGCATCAGCGCAGGCACGCCGTTTGCACCCTCGTCGTTTGCGCCAAAGTCGTACTGGTCGGCCACCAGGTCCATGTGGTCAATATGGGCCCGGTATTCGCCGTATCCGCACTCCCTCGCCTTCTTGACGAGCGCAACAAACAAGGCGTTCGCCGCTGTCTTGTCCTCCTGGTCGGTGCGGTCGAAGTAGATCATGATCAAGTGCGCGACGTGACGCGCGTACACGTGGATTCCGGCCATGAAGTCGAATCCAGACTCTGTGCAGACCTTCTTGGCCTCGATATACCAATCCTCTGCTGCCTTTCCATCTGCTGGCACGATCGGAGAGAACGAAATATGGCCGCCGTCAAGCCCGCGATACTGGATCGAGACGATTGGCCCCATGGTGGGAACACCGTTCTGCAGCCAGGCGTCTTCGTAGGGGATCCTGGCAGCGTCGAGGTACTTCTCCCCCTTGGACTCGTCCGGGTAGTAAGCGTTGCCGCGAATCTTCGCGCCAGGGATGGCCTTGAAGGCCTCCTCACAGCGCCTGAAGTTCATCTCAATCTGCTCCTTAGTGCCATACAGTCCCCTATCAAAACGTTAGCTACGATCTTTGCTTCGGCCGCGCCAAAGTCAGTCACTCACCAGTTCGCGTCCCACCAGGAAAGACCCAACTCATTCGCCAGCTCCTCCAACCGCCAGTCGGGGATGGCCCCCTTACCCTGGTACCATTTCGCTCGGGTTCCCCGTTTGCCAAGCTCGCGAAGAATGTTGCCAACGACGGGGTGGTTCTGGATCACGTCGTACTGCAGGAGCTCACGGAAGATATCGACCATGGGGGTGAGGTCGGTCTCCTTCGGTACGGCGACATGGCAAGACATGAACCCAAGCGGGGCGGGCGTCGCCCACAGAGTCATCTTGGTGACGATGCCGAAGTTGGACTGCGAGAACATCGACTCGTATGTTGGCCCGTACCCGCCGCGGAAAAGGGGCCACAGCTTCGACTCGTTCATCGCGCCCATCCCGGTGCGAACAATGGTACCATCAGCAAGAACGACCTCGAGACCACAGATTTGGTTTGAGTGATCTCCATAGGGTGTGTAGCCCCAACCGCGATCAAGAGAGTTGCCGATAACAGACCCCCAACCAAGGGCGGGGACAGAACCCCAAATGTTCTTTTTCTGCTCCTTGATGGCCTCATACAGCTTGAAGAACGACACACCAGGCTCGACGGTATAATAGCGGTACTTGTCGTTAAGCTCGATTACCTTGTCCATGTCTGAAAGGTCGACAATCACAGACCCCTGAGAAATTGTCAGCATTGTGAGACCTCTGCGTCCGAGTTGGGGGCTCATTGTCTACCCTAATTCTGCCAGCATTTGCGCCATATCCGAGATTCTTTCCTCGGCTAACCGTCCAGACCGGAATCTTGTACTCGTTTGCCACCCTCAGAATCGCTTGGATCTGCTCGACGGTTGTTGGCCGCAGGGCACAAGGGCTTCCGCGGACTTCGTGCTCATTCTCGTCGAGACTGAAGATGTCGAGATAGTTCAACTTGTGCTCATCCCCAACGATCACGCTCTTCTCTCCGAGAATCTCCAGGAACTTTGAGAGGATGACCTTCCATGTGTCGACATCGATTCCGGGCGGGAGCACCTCAATTGTGGGTTGCCCAGAGAGAGCGTCTGCCCAGCGCTTCAGGATGACGTTCACGAGCTCGTTCTCGCGGTCGACATGCGAGAGTGTGAATTCGGGAAAAGCTAAGGCCGCCATGACTGCGGTGTGAAGAGGATGATGATGATGTGAGTGGTTTGAGAGGAATGTGACTGGATTGTAGCCCGTTCAGCAGTATAGTGAGAAGTCTGATGGGGTATATATCATGACTCTCACCGTCGCTCACATCTCACCCGAGTATCACACCCGAAAAGGGGTTTCGGATGTCAGGAGAGGGAAGCCGGTCGCGGCGTGGACCCGCGGGGTTAGGGTTGTGGGGAAACGATTGCCAGTGGCCAGAATCGCGGACTAGCGTCCAGCATGCGGAGACCATCATGTGCCAAACAGGCGGCGTTGGCAGCGTTGCAACACAACTAGTGCCCCACCACGTTTTCGGGGCCCAACAACGATTCTCGGAACGATGTTTGCGACAACTCCCCGCTAGCCCAACGCCCCCATGGATGCGTCTTACCTATTTGGGCCCGAACTACACAGCAAGACATGTCGGTGCGATCATCAAGCGTCGCTGGAATGCACACTGCCTGCGCCAAGAACGCTACGAGATGCGTCGTATTTTGGATGGCCCAATCACTGCGACACCATTTGAGTTTGGGTGTTGACTGCAAATCCCGGCGCCAATACCGACTGTATGGGCTCCAAGGGAGTGTTGCGAGAGCTAGTCCCAGATCGAATCGCGTTGCAACCCCATGGGGAACCCCCAGCAGTGTTGCGTCCCAGACGCGTGCATCCTGGTCAAAATCCCCCAGGTTGACTATGGGCACATGGGAGGGGGGACACCCCTCCATGCTACGAGGGGACAGTCTGCCAGGGTTCAAGAACCAACCCCGTGGGGAAAGGACTTGCAAGAGAGGCTAGTTTTCATTCCCCAGACTCTGCATCTCCAACGCGTCGGTCTAGACTGTATACGGGTCGCAAAAACGCAAGAAATCCTGCCAGCGTCGAGTATGGTTTCCCGGGTCGCCAGGGCTCGCCATATATAATGCCAGAAGATCGCTGCTTAGGAATCACGAAACATTCGATCTCGGTGGTTTCCTGGATACCTCAAACCACTTCTCTTCCACTTCGCTTGTTACCGACTACCTCCGGTCTCCACCTTCTACAAGAATTGTCCCGATTATCTTTGTGGATGTCGGAGAAAGTGAAGCAACAGGTCTCTTCGGAGCCTGCTGCTCCCTCAGCCTCAGACAATGCATCGGATATCGCCCCAAGCGCCGAATACCGCGGCGAGAGGAACGACTCCCTCAGAGCCCATCTCAGGTTCGTCTGGGTGACACTCCTCGTCGCCTGTGGTCTACTTGAGTATGGCTTTGACAAGAGCATTGTCGGTTCCTTCCAGGCCATGGTTGGGTTCCTGCAGGTGTTTGGCTACGAGGACCCCCGAGTCCCCAGTGGATGGGTAAGTTGTCCGCTCCTTCGCACCCAACGGGTCTCTAACTCGTTTGCAGAACATCGCCGCAGTTCCCCAGCAGATCATCAGCTCGTTCATGCTTCTTGGTGCTTTCATCTCCTGCTTTGCCGCTGGGCCACTTGGCTCGTACTGTGGCAGAAGAATATGCATCGTGTTTGGGCTTATCTTGCTGCTTGCTTCCATTACGATCATGGCCATCACCACGTCTTTGGGGCTACTTTACTTCTCGAGACTGATGATGGGCTTTGGCAATGGTCTTGTGATTACGTTCACCATGATTTACGTCGCTGAGCTTGCGCCCTCGAAGCTCAGAGGTATCTCGTACGGATTCATGACCACCTGGATCACTGGTGGCTCTGCCGTTGGACTTGTGAGTACCCTACCCAACTTTACCTGGTTGTTCAACAGCTGACAGAGAGCAGTTGATCGCAAACGCCACCAACGCCATCGCGAGCAAGTTGTGCTACCAGATCCCCCTTTACGTTCTGTATCTCATGCCCGTCGTCGTCCTCGCCACCATCTTCCTCATGCCGGAGTCACCTCGCTGGCTCCTCCTGAATGGAAGAGACCAGGAGGCCCTGAAGGCACTTACGTGGATTCGAAACGGCGCCTACAACAAGCTTGCGCTCCAATCCGAGTTTGAGGAGATGCGGCTCAACGCCCTGCATGATCTCGAGTCCCAGTCAATCTGGCTGGCTCTCGACCTCTTCCGCGGCACCAATCTGCGCCGTACCCTCCTTTGCGTCGGCATTGGCTGCATCAATCCCGGCATTGGCGCTATGTTCATCCTTGCGTTCGGCACTTACTTCTTCAAGATGGTTGGCGTCATTGATCCGTTCAAGTGGATCGTCCTCACCCAATTCATCGGTGTCATCGGTCTGCTCCTTGCATATTACACCCTCGACAGGTGGGGCCGTCGCACCCTGCTCCTGATGGGTAGCACCATGTGCGCTCTCTCCATGTTGGCCCTTGGTATCCTCTTCACGGTGCCCGGTGTTAGCCGCGAGGCAATGTCCATCGTCATCATCTTCCTCGTGTCTTGGTTTCAGTTCTGGTTCAACTTCAGCGTTGTCCCCACTGTCTACCTGGTTTCGGGCGAACTCCCGGCGCAGAACCTGCGAGCTTACACCTCCGGTCTCAGCACCGGTTTCGGCTATGTCTTTGTAAGTTCTCCTCGCAACTCCCAAGTTTCCAACATCAAGAACTAACAACCCGCAGGGATGGCTCACCACCTTCACGGCACCTTACTTCATCAACCCCGCGGAGATGAACTGGAAGGGCAAGTACGGATACATCTGGTTCGCCAGCTCGTTCCTCGTCATTGCATTCATCTACTTCTTCGTTCCTGAAGTCCAGGGACGCTCGCTGGAGGAGATCGAGGAGATGTTCGACAAGCGAGTCAAAACCTTTGACTTTCCCAAATACGTGTGCCAAAACGGCGAGGTTGCTCGCCAAGAGGCCAAGAAGGACTTGTATGGGGAGAACGAGAAGGGCGGGCTCATGCATGTCGAGGGCCCCAACAGAGTCTAGACGGGGGAGATAAGCCTTGGGAGAGTGGCTCTGATGCGATGGAACGCTGCTTGTTGAGCTATGAAGCGGCAGTGGCGTGCGTCGCTTGGGTTGCTCTCGTTATTTAGTAGATAGTTTAATTAGGACCCAGGTTCGTGCCTTTTAGGGTGCCATAATCAAGGAACCTACCCCTGTACCTGTTTCTCAAGCCTGAACTGGGGCCAACAGTATGCGCGTAGCAACTGTTGTTTATTTCCAGCGGGCTGTCGTTCTATGCCAGTCCTGATCATACGATACGCGTAGCCTAGCTCTCAACTTAAGTAACGCATAGTGAAAGGGAAACAACTTTTGTTGGGTATAAGTGACCCAGTCTTCATCTGATCTATGCCCCATCTGTTCCCGCGCACTCCTCATCAACTTGAATACCGAAGTTTGAGCACGACAATACAGGCATCCTTCTATGGCCGCAATTTTGGACTGTAAGTCGGTACTGAGGCACCTAAACCACACTATCCTGCAAAATCCGGGATATGTTGGACTATCGCGCAATACGTCCTACCATACACCTCATACTTTAGTCTCGGGTTACTGAAGTCGAAAATATCATCCTAGAGTAGGTACTTGCTAAGGTCTGGCTCCCTGGAATTGTTTCTGGTCTGCCTAGCTCCATTCCGCACTCAACGCACAGCGTTCAAGTTGATGTAGCCTAGGCATACTATCCCCACATTTCGATTGTTCCGAGGCTGTCTAGTGGGTGCCTGAGACTTGGTTTCACGGCACAGCGGTCAAGTGTAGCGGGAACCTGAGGCACCAACACAAAAGGCTGTTGAGCAGAGAAACAACTGTTGACGAGGCCAGTCGCCACCCCGCCACCCAAGATCCAGCCAATTCTTCGTAATGTTCGTTGCAGTTGATGCACCGCCCACAGGCAACTTCCTCCATCTCCACTCTTGGCAGATCCGGCCTAACGAGCACGCTCCTACCTCGATTTCGTCATTCCGGGGCGCCCCACGCTGAAGGATTGCGCCAGATGCGCTAATGCGCCTCGAGTTTAAAGCCTGGGCACCCCATAAGGTGGGTGGCACCCACCAAAACATCATCGCATTCATCGTTCCGACGGCGCAACTCCCCACATCCGCTTCGGTCTCCAACTACCCCGACTTTTCGCTGTCGGAGACATGGTGAACCAAATTCACGGGGAACCACATGGCAGCATCGATTACGATGTCAGCCGCTGACCAGCCGGCAGCGAACTCCAATCCGGTTTCCACGTTCGGACACTATCGTCGATTCGGAGATGTCGGCTTTTGCGGGAAAGGCACGGCCATTTGCCGGGGGTCGGCGAGCAGGGCGTAGCATTTGGCATCGTAACCATGCAAGTGGCTGCGATCGTCCTCTTCATAAGACATAGCGACTCCGGACACACTTCGACTTGAACATCGTTGTCTCAGTCAGCAATCAGCCACCGCCGACATGTCACAGTCCATCCTCCCAGTACTGGCCACCACCGGCGCCCAGTCCGCCCTCGCGGCCGGCGCTGGCCTCTTTACCCATCTCGCGTACTTTATCCATGGAGAGCATCACAACAGCGGCATGAGCATCGCCATCTTCTACATATCCCTCCTACCGCTTTCGACCTTCGCGCTCTGGCACTACCTCGATTTCACGCTCCTCGAAAGTGCCCTCAAGACAGCCATTATTACCCTTTCATACGGCGCCGGGCTCTATGGCAGCATGTTGGTGTACCGCGGGGTCTTCCACCCCCTGCGGAAATTCGAAGGCCCCTTCCTCGCCCGATTCAGCAACTTGTATCACAGCTCGCTCCTCGTCGAAAAGAGCGACAACTACCGCCTCATGACAACCCTCCACGATCAATACGGCGACATTGTCCGCACTGGCCCCTCTAACCTCTCCGTCAATGTGCCTGAGGCGGTCCAACTTATCCTGGGCTCCAAGTCTCGCTGCTTCAAGTCCCCCTGGTACGACTCCTCCCTGCCGCTGGTCAACTTGCACTCGACCCGCGATATCAAGGCCCACGAGCTTCGCCGCAAGGTCTTCAACAAGGCATTCTCCCCGGCCGCTCTGCTCGCCTACGAGGAGCGCATCACCCCCCTGTCCAACCTCTTCTGTGAGGAAATCGCCCGCCTGAACGGCTCCGCCTTCAACGCCACCGAATGGTTCAAGTACTTTGCCTACGACGCTATGGGCGAAGTCGGGCTCGGCGAAAGCTTCCACATGCTCGAAAAGCCAGAGAACCGCTGGATTCCGGACTTGGTCATGGCAGGCATGGGTGATATCGCCCAGTTGCAGTCTATCCCGTGGAGCACACCGCTTCTGCACAGAATCCCATTTCTCGCGGGCGGGCCGAAGACCTTCATCAAGTTTATCATGGCGCAGATCGAGGCTCGCAAGGCCCGTGGAAGCAAGCAGCAAGATATTCTGTCTTATCTGCTAGCTGCTTATGACTCCTCAGAGAAGAAAGACGCGGATTATCAGTGGCTGAAGGGCGATAGTCGGTTGACCATCGTTGGCGGCTCTGACACGACCGCCTCAACTATCACGTTCATCTTCTACTACCTAGCAAAGCTCCCCGAGGAGGTCGCCAAGCTCCGAGCAGAGTTTGAGCCTCTGCTTGCTGCGTCAGGCCTGGACCATCTCAACCCCAAGGACGTCGCGAAGGCAGTGCACCTCAATGGAGTCATCCACGAAGCGCTGAGAATGAACCCCCCAATCCCGTCAGGCTACCCGCGAGTCACCCCCGCAGAGGGAATCACCATCAAGGACACCTACATCCCGGGCGGAACCACTGTTGTCATCCCTCTCCGCACAATGGGCCGCTCCGAAGCCTGCTACGAGCGCGCAACCGAGTTCATCCCCGAGCGGTGGTACAGCCAACCCGACCTCATCAAGCACAAAGATGCATTCGCATCGTTTGGCCTTGGCCCCTGGGGGTGCATCGGGCGGGCGGTGAGCCTAGTGGAAATTAGGAATTTCGTGGTCAAGGTTTTGACCAGATTCGATGTCGAGCTCGCACCAGACGAGGACGGCAAGGCGTTCATGGAGGAGGCGAAGGATCATTTTATCATTGAGATCCCGGCGTTGAAGATGGTCTTCAAGGAGAGGAAATTGGTTTAAGTAACGAGAAGGATATGGCAGCGCATGGGGTAAATACCACCAGATGAGATAGCGAGTGAGAATTTGTGAAATTGAGCATGGACTTCAATCCATTTACCAGAGCCTCTTGCATCTCGACCTTGAAGACGTGGTGTTGGTGGCGGGGCGGAGAGTGGCGGCGAGGATATCTTCATTCGTCCGCTCCCGGTCCGAGTCAAAAGCTTGCCCCTAAACGGTATTTATTACCCCTGAACGGTGCGGGTGTCTCCACAATACCCCCCTTCCTCCGGCGCCTCTCTGCTATCGCGGGGTTGACGTGCGGGGAATCCCGGGAACGGCAGGCTTGGACGGTTGATTACGGTGGGTTTCGGGATGCTAGCGTACCGGCGAACCCGACAAGGACTGAGATGGTGGGGATAGACAAGTTGAAGAGCAGGCTTGAGCAACATCTCGGGTCGATTGTGGATTCGATCCTTCCACCCTACTCTCTTCCCCAAAATCCCGACGGCTTGGCTTCTCGCAAACTTCGTCCTTACGCAGCGCAAGACTAACGAGAATGAAGTCATGACCGGATCGAGGTTACTACGCGCACGGCAGAGCTGCGATGCCTGCAAGAACAGAAAAACCAAATGCGTCCGGACGGGCACGGGGCCGTGCCAGTACTGCGCGTCGTCGGGCGGGCCATGTTCGACCAGCGTACGGCAACAGAGGCGACCGTACTACCGCGTTTCCGAGGAGGAATACCAGTGCTGCATCCGTCTGCTGGGGCATTTCGTGCCGAATGCAACGCTGGACTTGAAGACGATGAAGGCGATGATCGCGGAGCTGGAGCAAGACGGAGAAATCAGCGATATTGCGTCCACTTCGGCCGAGCCGGCCGTCGAAACCGAGGAAAGCGAGGTCCTGAATGAGGAGTTGGGGTGCATGGTCATCAACTCAAGGGGCGGCTACAGTGAGTCACTTCGCTCCTTCCCTCGTTACCCGTCCCGCCCTTCCGTCGTACCTGCCTTCCTCGTGCTGATGATGACTAGCATACGTTGGCGCCGACTCGTCGGTGCGCTTCGCCCACGCTGTGGCACAGTCGTCGACATTTTCCCGAGCGCGTCGCGGCAACGATCCCACCATCATGAGACCCCTCATCCGATCCAAACTGCCACCTGAGCCGCCAGAAAGCATCCACAGCCACGGCTCCGATAAGACAACATCCCCAGCATCGGACGGCGACCGAGCCCGACATGGACCCGACCACATCTACCTCCCGCACCGCGACGCGTGCCAGCGCTACGCGATGCGCTTCTTCGAGGAGATCCAGTCCATCTACTGGTTCTACTCGCCCGAGCAGTTCTACACCCTGGTCGACAAAACCTACGCCGACCATGGGCGCACCAGCACCCCGAGCTGGCTCTGCAGCCTGTACAGCATCTTTGCCATCTGCGCCGTCAAAGAAGAGTCCGCGTCAATGGAGTCGCTCCACGCATTCGCCACCAAATCCTCCTCCGAATACCTCGCCATGGCCAAGTCCTTCGGCGTCCAAGTCTGCGACGAAGCTACCACCGACGCCGTGCGCGCCCTCAGCCTCATGTCGCTGGCGTTACACTCGACCTGCTTCACCGTCACCGCCTACCTCATCACCGGTATGACGGTCCGCATGGCCTACACCCTCGGCCTGCACCGCAACATCTCCCCCAACCACATCGACTCGGTGTCGCGTGCCCGCGTCCACCGCCTCTGGTGGACCATCTACCTGCTCGACCAGGAGGTCGCCATCCAGCTCGGCTACCCGTGCGCCATCATCGACAACATCGCGGGCATCCAAACCCCTCCCGCCTCTGAGTCCATCCTCGACCCCGGCCCTGGCACCCCCCACGGCTACCAAGCCTGCTGCGTCTCGCTGATCAAACTCAAGAAGAAGATCTCCCACACCCTCTACGTCGCCCCCGCCCTCTCCTCCCGGAGAGTCGTTCCTTTCTCTGCCGTCACCACCTGTCTCTCCGACCTCCACGCCTGGTTCTCCCATCTCCCGTCCCACCTCTCCTGGGGCACCGGAACCGCCCCCTCGCATCGACGCGCTATTGCCGTCCTGCACCTCCGGTACTGGACCACCCTCATCCACATCCAGCGCCCCTTCCTCCTCGACACCGCCATACGAAGTAGTTCCTCGTCCCTCCCTCTCTCAAAGAAACATCACTACGAAGAGCTCTCCCACTCGTGTCTCTCTTCCGCGCTCAGTGCCATCACCATCGTGAAGCGAATGCGCGAGCACAGATTAATTAGTTCGTTGGTTCTCTTTGATGTGCAGAGCATTCAGGAGCTGGTGTATGTCTTCATGCTCGCTCAGGGGTGTTACGCAGGCACAAAAAGGGGGGAGGCCGCGGCAGAGGGGTTGGCGGCTGGGATGGATGCGATGAGAGGGATGGAGAGGGTGGGGTGGCGAGAGAGAATACTGCCTGAGACAGAAGCGCAGGTTGCTGCGCGGGGCGGTGTGGGTGTTGCAAGGAGGGATGCATTCGGAGGTTTCGGGGGGGGAAGGGACAGAAGCGGGGACAAGGAGGATGCAGAGGGGGATGAAGATGACGAGAAGGAGGGGAGGAAGGAAGGGATGGGCGATAGGGAGGACAGGGGGGTGGTGGACCAGGGGGGGGTGGCCTGGAGTGGGGAGCTGGCTCCGTTCCAGCCGATGGAGGACTCAGACGCGCTGAACGATGCATTTTTTGAGAACTTTCAGGATACCGACTGGTGAGTTGTCATCTTCTCTGCTTTCTGGCGAGTGAATGCTGACATGAGCAGCAACTTCGACGTCTTTGATATGCTGGATCTCGACATGGGCACCTTCATGCAGGAGGGCATGTACCATTTTTGACCTAATTATAGCGACTACATTTCACGAACACAACACCTAATGGACAAATGGAAGCACGATATGATTTTCTGCTTGAGCAGCATCATAATCACAGAAATTAAACTCTGAAGTAAACTCGATCGCATTGCATTGGTCGCATCAATATCATCACAGCTACGGCTGGCTCAAAACAAAACATTGCCCCTATTCCCCACCTCAGCACCCTACTGGCCCTCAACCGCATCCACCCAGTTGCCATGCAACCCAGCCCTCAGCGCCAACGGCAGCATAATCACCGCCTGGCTCTTCGTAAAGTCCTTCATATCCAACAAATGCAGCTCACTGCTCATGCTCGCATAGTTGTTCACCAGTGCCAGCAAATACCCATCTCCCTCCTCGGTACTCCCCCGGCGTGGGATAAACACCGGCTCCTGCACCATGTGCGTCCGCCCCGGGAAGTACACCTCCGTCTTGCCCGTCTCCAGATCAACATGCGACAGCGAGTTGTACAACGGATATCCGCCCCCCAGCTGCGGCGCAATGCCCGGGAAATCCGTCCCCAAGCTCGGATCCATGCTGTCGAAAAACACATGTCTGTGCTTGACGAACGCAAACCTGTCGTCGATCCGGTAAAACTCCGAGTTCGACCCCTGCAGCACCGACACCTGTGCCGGCTTGATCTCGAGGTCGTCAGACTTGGGGTCAATCATAATCCGCGTCAGCTGGCTGTGAATCGTCTCCGGGCGGGGCGCGTTCCCCTGTGCATCGGGCCACCAGAAGAAGACGTTCTTCTCGCTCAACCCCAAATCGAACACAATCTTCCCTATCGTCGGGTCCTCGTACGCATTGGCACTATGCCCCGGGAAGCTATTCGGATGCCGGAACCACTTGACCGACTCAGCCGTCGCACCAACCCGTGGCATAACTCCAATATAAAACGGCGTCTCCGGACTCCACTGCCAGTGCTCACCGCCGGCCTTCATGCGCTCCACATCGCACAGCTGCGGGATGATCGGGAAGATCACCCAGTTCTCGGTGACCGCAAAGTCGTGAATCATCGCCACCACCGGGGCGACTAGCCACACTGTCTCGAGGAACTTCCCGGTCGACGACACGCGGTAATAGCACACATCCGGGGTGCCGTCGCCTTTGGCCTCGTACCCGAAGCAGATCATCTCGCCTGTGGCAGAGTCGAACTTCGGGTGCGCTGTGAACGTGAGCGAGGGGAGCTGCCCGTCGAAGTCGTGCAGCCCGATAGTTTCGAGTGTGACCGGGTCGAGGGCATAGGGCGGGGCATCCTCCTTCAGCGCAAGCAACTTCCCATTGAAGTGCACGACATTGGTATTCGCCGTCGTCCGAATCTTGAACTCCACTGCATCCGTGTACTTATTCCGGTACTTCCCCAGCAGGGCGCGCCCCGCCTCGCGCTCGCGCGTGAACTTTTCGGTCCGCACGAACCGCTGCTGGAACGAGGCCCGCCCGGAGTTGATGCGGAAGGCCGAGATGTTTCCGTCGCCGTTGAACCAGGGGTCGTTGGCGGCAAAGGGGGGGAATTGTGGGTCCGGCATCACTCGGAAGAAGGTCCCGTCGATGTCGGAGGGGATGGTGCCGTGGACTTCGAGGTTGGAGACGGCGCCTTCGACTCGCCCGGGCTTCATGAAGCCTTGGAATTGGGGGAGGGCGGGGTAGTGGGTTTGGACCGAGGGGAGGTCGGCGGGGAGGGCCTGGGGGTCAGCCATGTTGGGGTGTTGACGGGGGTTTGGGATGGGAATGGTGAGGTAAGGTGAAAGATGGGTTGAAGCAAAGGACGGGGGTGATAAATTTTGAGATGATAGTGGTAAGTAAAAGACAAAATTCTGTTTTAAATTATTTCTAAGGCAGAGCGGCGCGGCAGATGTACTTGATGCAGGTCCGGCGCCATGGCTCCGATCGGCAGGGGAATTTGCCGAGGCGTGCCCCCGCTTCCGGATTTCCGCTTCCCGAGTTCGCCTCCCGCAGCGGGGCCCTGCGGGGTGATACCCGGTGATTTTGTGTACATCGGCTTCAATCAATCCCGACGAGGTCGGCCAGAAATGGGTTCTCCCATTCGGCTTTGACGGCCCCTGCCGGAAGGTCTCTTTGATACAGGAGAAATGGGTGGTGTTCTGGCCAACCGCACCAAAAACTCCTCCAGGCGGCGCTGTGCGGGTTTCGACAGGGCCCTAGATCGTGGTACGCGGTCACCGTGACAGTGGATACTGGACGGGGGCCGTGTATAGAGCAAATATCCGGATTGACGGGGACGGGTTTTCCGTGGTTGCTGTCGATTTCTACGTCGAGGTCTGTCAGGCAGCGTTTGCACGACTGCACGCCTTGCTGACGGAAGCTTTGGACTTTGTGTCCTCCTTGTGGGCAGAGGCCATTGCAGCGGTTGATTTGCAGGAGTTCTAGACCCCCATCTTGGCCCTCAGTGCTGAAGGCCCGGAGATGGGGGCAGAGTTGATGCTTTTCCACGCGGCTACTGTCCACGGGCGCTATGTCCCAGCCTGACGGCACACGCCCGTGACGACCCCAGTCCCGCAACTCACAGTGGTGCTGGACTCGTAGGTGCAGTCGGCCGTTGATAATCCTTGCCGTTGAAGACAGGATTTTCCATCTCGGTGACGCTGGAGTGAGCCAACCGGACATGTCCCTGATCTTCACCAAGTCCCTTCCCACCAGCGTCTCCGACCCCCGTCCCTGTTTGGTCTCAAAGAGGTGCGTGTTCATGAAGATGCGTACCAAGTTGAAGTCCATTGTCATCGTTCCAAAGATGGTTGCATCCCGTCCGAATCTTGGATGTGTCATGCAGCGCGCCACCACCGGCAACGCCTTGTAGTTGCGATGGTAGCCGCCTTCATGGAGTCGCCGGCAGAAATGGCAGAAGAAGCATCTGTCGCCAACGTCTCTTTCAATCAGCAGGGCAAACTGCTGCTGGCTTTCTGGGGGAAGGTCGGTGAGCTTTGGTCCCACCCAGCGGTGACCAGTGAATGTTGAGTAAAATCGGCGGCAGGTCCGCGACAACGCCATCGCTTCTTCGGGAGTGAGGAAGTCCAGGATTATCCGCAAAATGTCCACGGGTTGATCGAGCAGAACTACCCTGCGTATGGGCTTCCAGGCCGTGGTCGGCCGCACGAGAGACAGGGGGAAGCTGTTCATCTTGGAGGACGTATACTGGGAACTGAGGGGTGAGGTAGAGAGTTAGGAGTAGAGAGTAGAGAGTAGAGATTAGGAGTAGGGAGTAAGTAGTAGAGAGTAGCGAGAGGGGGTTTATTTTATTAGAAAACAAAAAAAGGGTGCGTCTACTAGGTTCAAGAGAAATGTCAATGTGACGAAGTCTATTTCTTTGAATTCAATGTTGGGTTTTGAGCCCAACAAATCAGTGAAGTTAGCCGATGAGTTGGAACCCTTCAAACGCAAAATACAAGCTCAAGACACATATTCCGTGGGCCCTCAGGACCCAAATGCCCCATCGTCCATCCAGTGAGTTCGGTGCCATTCGTGCCAAAGTTATGCGCACATACCGGTCTGCCTAACCAATTCTTTTAAACACAGAACCTGCATATCGAAGGCGGTCCAGAAAGTGAAGTGTGGTGCCCATCCTCTTACTGCACTTTGCGGCTAGTTTCTGAGCCAGGTTTTCGGCGTGGAAACGATGATGATTCAGGCAAGTCTCCGTATTGCACCATTCAACCCCGTAGCCGTCCGTGTCATACCGAATACCGTACGAGGCTGGATCCAATGCCACGATCCAGTTATAGCACGTCGGCTTGAACAGCTGCTTATAAGCTGTCTCAGGGCCGTGGCACGTCCAGCAGGATGTAAGCGATATGTTCTTGACGTATTCCATCCGGATGCAGTCAACAGAACCCGGGCATTTACGAACGGTGTACTGCTCGTGTGTATGCTTGCTGTGCTCGGCGGCGTCTCTCCCATGATACTACTTGATCTTTGCGCCTGGCGACCGTTGCACGAACAAATAGTCTGGCGAGGTGGTTGCAGACCCGCACATTTCCCTCTCCGCCAACGCAAATCCGTGTTTTTGACGGACTGCTCCGCTGGCGATAGGAGAAAAGATTGGCCGAATGCTTGGTGCCACAGGCAGAGCAACGAAGACGACCGATCGTCTTCCGTTTCGCCTTCGCCTTTGCCTTAGCGTCGCGAAATACGCCGCAGTACATGTCCTTTTGGAGAAGCAAGCTCAACGCCGGCATCACTCCGGCGGTTCTGGAGCGCGGAGAGTGGATACCTAGAGACGCGGAAAATCGAGTGTTTAATAATATAGGCGACAACCATGCTGCTTGCGATTGCGGCGGCGAGAAGGAATAGGATTGAGTTTTTGCTCCGCGCGAAAGCTTAGGAGAAGGCGGTGGCGGAGGAGGAGGAGAAGGCGATGAGCTCGTCCATGGGCGCCACAACAGTGAGATCAACGGAAGGTGTGCAGCCAAGACATAGAGGACGCCATTTTTGTCGAGTTCTTACCTGCAATGGGAGGTCATTTGGAAACAATGTGAAAATTTATGAAGGAGGGTGATGCTCCCAAAGTCAACGATGCGTTCCGACTCTAAAACCCAATTGTTGTGTGGTCAAGGCCTGCTACGATGCGATGGAATAACGCCTTTGACAATGGCAATGCGAACAAGACGTCCGAGACTACCAGGCAATCAGGGCCTCTGAAAATTTGAATGAGGCCTCTCCCAATGCGCGTAAGGCGTAATTCAAGCGATGCTATTAGGCCAATTATCGTGTCCCTGCTGACCCCCCAGGACTGTATGAAGTACTTCGTACCACATCAAGAACTTGAAGAGGGACTCGGAAATCGCTAATCTTCGCACTTCACCTCTCGAAGCAAAGGCCCCGAACGCGAAGAAAAGAAGCATGTTGGAGTCCTCTGAGGGAACCACTCGCCCATGGTGAGTTACCCCGCTCAACACAGGGCTGATGTCTGATTTTGCACCAGCACCCTCACAGAGGATGAAGCTTCCAGCGGTCACTTCACTGCAAACTGCAGTTCGACGACCACTACATGTACATTCCATTTCAACACAAGGCTGCCCTCATTCCATTAGTGCGTCGACCACATCTTCCAGTCCGCCCCCAGCAACGGCCCGCCCTCCGCAGCAGGCAAAGCGGGAGCAGCCATTCTCAGAGCGGAAACTCTACCTTAGCAGCGGCCCTAGACCAAGTCGCCTCACAAGGCCCTTCTTGTTCTCTACAGCCGCCCTTCAACCTTCCAACGCTATACACGTGTCAGCGATGTTGGGTAATATAAACCAGCCCCATTCTGCATTCCCAAAAATATCCCATAGCCGTAAATACGTCAATGCCTACATGTTGAGGTCGATCTCTGGTAACATGGCCGTCCTTACGTGATGTGTGAGAGTAACAACACCAGCAATCCCGTGTGAACAAGTGCATTCTCATTTGGTCAAACAGAGTTTTACTGGGCCTACTTCCCTCAGGACTATCATTTGGATATGCTGTTGTCTCTACCATCCAGCAGGGAGATACTGCAGGCTGATTGTCCCAAATACGAGGGTAGTGGCCATGGGGGATGCTGCGACATAAGACAAGATCGGCCATGATAGAGGCCCCGCCTGTGACGAGGTATTTGTCGTCTGCACAGGTTTCCGTTATTGTTATTTTTCTGGATGGATACTTGCCTGTGATGAAGTTTGGTTGTTTTTACAGGTTTCAAGTTCGAGCACGCCAGCACGGGGGATTGCTCGCAGTTTGCGGCCTTGTGTGGATAGATTCTCTTTGGTTAAAAGCCAATCTCTGGAGCCCGACTTTCTTTGTTTTGTTTTTCTTCTTCTTCTTTGGAGGATATAACATTAAGGTGCTTTGTGTGAATATTCAACGGGCTACCTTTCTAGCTTTTCCAGATTTGACAAGTTTCAACTCCTTATTCGCAAACTCTCTCGTTCACGAGTGAATGAAAGTTGGGGTTGCGCACAGACAAAGTTGTAGGACCCACCATCTTGTGTTTCTTTATCAAGGCGAGAAAATCCAGCGACCGACACAAGAAGACCTTTCTCAAGATGCAAGCTGTTCAGCTCAATCAGCAACCTCACATTCCCACCATTGTTCAAGCGATAAACACTCTCCGTGACCAGTCACAGCGGCTGGCAAACATGCCCGGTGTCGTGGACGGCCAAGCCATCGCAGCCGCCATCCAGCAGCAGACGCAGCAACTCGCGCAGCAAATCACGCAGCAAATCACACAGCAAGTCACGCAGCAAATCCAAGCGCAGTTGCAGCAACTCACGCAGCAACTCACGCAGCAAATCACGCAGCAATTCCAGCGACAGTTCCAGCGGATAGAGAGTCGGCGCGTCACCCCGCCTTTCTGCCCTCTTGACTGTTGTTTTGGTCTGTTTTCAACTAACTGAATTAAAAACAGGATGATCAATTTCGAAACCGCAGCTGTCAACGCGCGGATTTTCACAGCCAACAGCTCGGCTACTCTTCTCCCACTTGAGGCAATCAACACGGGGAACCCGATCCCCAACTTTCCTCAAACAATAACTGATCTCCATGCCCTCACTTGTATAAATTTCCTGGCCACCCCCCTTCCCCAGCGACTACCATAAACGTACTGATCTTTCTTCAGGTGTTCGCGCCGATGCTATCTTGACTGCCCTCGGTACTGCCCTTCCTTTCCGTACCCCCTTGCGGACCAAACGCGAGGCCATTCTCCGGAAGTCAATCCATTAATAACGGCAGCCTCAATGAGAAAAGGAATGCGGGGCCTTTGCAGGCGTGGATGGGGAGGTATCGAGCTTTGTTTGGGGGAGCTGACAAGCGCAAAGACCCCGTTACCGAAATAAGACTTGCTGGTGGGCAATCACGAAAGGATTGACTCCTCCGAGACCCAGCTAGTTATTTATATTCGTAGAGGAAAGAAAGCTTGGGCGTCCACCTACATCGACACACCATTCTCGCCTTTACTTAACAAGCGGCGTTGTGTAGATGTAAAATCACACTGCTGCAGCTACCTGACTTGTGGATAACCTGCTCTATTTGATGATATGCGGGGTAAAGGGATTTCACTCAGGCTGATCTAGGGAATATGTTTTACGCGGTAGGGGTGCTCATTCCCCGGAAAGCGGAAAACCGGGGAAAGAAGTTTCGATCCACGCCTCCTCTTTTCCCGAATTTCCCATCTGACCATTCACTAATGGTGGAGCGCTCAATTTTCCCGCTTGATATCCTCGGCGGTGAACTGCGTGAGAGAGCGGCCTAGCGCTGAGGTCAAAGACGGGGACAAGTGTAGCCGATGCATTCGCCTTAGATACGGCCATCCAGCCCGTACATCTTATAGGGGTAGGCGCAGCCCTTGTAGATGGCTGGTTGCGGCAGTCAAGGGCCAACCAGGTAGGCATTCCTTGTTGTACATCACTTCGATACTCCCACCGTCCTAGACTACAACGCAAGCATCTAGGCCTTGTACAGAATATACAGCTCTCCCGACGAGCCATCACTCGCAACATACATCCTCGACCCATCCGGATGCCAGGTAATGCCCGTTGGTCGCAAGCACGCATTTTGCGAGCAGGATCCCTCGTTCTGCGTCCACAAAATATCCGAATATCCCTGCGCAAAAGCACTATCCGCTGGCGCAACAGGGTCATAAGCACCGCTTTCCAGCTTGGTGAACGGGATCTGGATGACCTTGTATCCGGTCGCAGGCTGGCGGTTCCACGAGCCGTGCAGCGAGACATACAAATTCTTGTAGTCCTTGTCGAACTTGCCGTCAATGGGTGCGCTGTGGGCCTTCATCGGCAGTCGCGGTGGGACAGACTTCTCAGCGCATGTCGCGTCGTTGAAGGTGCTGTTGGGCGTGATCATAAATTGTTGACCGATCTTGAAGGTCTTGTCTTTGATAACCGAGGGGTCACCAACGGTCCAGCAGGTGGGATAGCCATACCACTGCTCGTTGGACTTGGCGGGGTCGCCGAGGTAGTTGAGCTCCTCGGCAGGGTTGTCGATGTGCACGTCGACAGAGGTTGTGCCAGCTGCGGCGCGGGTGAGCTGGTCGCCGCTGTTTTCAACGCCCCATACCCTGCGACTTGTCAGCTTCTGCTATTCAAAGTACTGGCTGAAATGGGCTACGACGTACATGTTGTTGCCGTCGAAAATAATGCCAATCTCGTTGCGCAGGCCGTATCCGAGATACCAGCCCTGGCTGTTGTAAGTCCAGCCGCCGGATGGCGTCTTGGACAGGTCAAAGACCTTGACAATTGCGCGGCCAGTCTCTTTCTGGGCGGTCGGCACATCGATATTGCCATTCGAGCCGAGCGAGACAATGAGCAGGTTGGGGTTGTTTGGCGGGACGGCAAGCGTTCGCGTGTTGTGTCCTGAGGGGTTCATGCCCTTGACAACGACCTGCTGGTTTGTCGCCGTCATGGTGACGGGATCGTAGGTGTAGGACCAAGCAGTCGGCGCGGCGCTGACATAGACGGTCTTTCCGTCAGGGCTCAGCGCAAGGCCGTGGTTCAGCTGCGTCATCTGAATGACGGTCTTGCTAGAGGCGATGCAGCCATTTGCGCCGATGGTGTGTGCCGTGAGGCCGAGGCCGGCCTGCAGAACCAGGAGATGTCCCTCGGTATCGAAGAGCACCGCGCGTGGCTTGTTGAGGCCGGCGCCAATGAGGGCGTATTTCCAGCCATCGGCAACGCTAAGCTTGTACGAGGTCTTTGCCGTGACCCCGGCACACGAGGTGGGGAAAGGCAGCGCCGTTGCCTGGCGAGCGGCGACTTCGGATTCAGGTTCGGCGTGTGCTGCGCAAGATGTCAGTCAATCATGCAACTTGTCACGTTCGAGCTATTAGCCCTTCTGTGAATGGAATCATACCTGAAACCAGGACGGCGAGCGTCGCACTCAGAGTAGCAGCGAGCCAATGCATTGTGGCCGTAGAAGATGGAAGTCGCGACAAATGCTCTCGGTGCAGGGCCGAGGAAGGCGCGCCTCGAGGAGCAACGAGCGAGTGCGTGACTTAAATGTCATGGCGCTGGAACGGAGTGGCGTCACGACCCGACTTCCATGTCTCAACCCGCACGCTATCTCTTGGCCAAGCATACAAGCATCGCTTGCAATAAATGACCTCGACTCACCCGGGGCCTGGGTAGTGGAGCCAAGCCGGATGATATGGCCGGACAGGGACACGCATAGCCCGCAGCCGCTGCCGTCTCGGGGCACTTGGCCCCGCCAACTTCTCCGATTGGCCGGGCTATTGACTATGTCGCCGGCCGCGTCACCGAAAGCAGTCGGCGCGGGTATCATTTTGGAAAGTGAGCTTATCTCGATCCGACCTGCTGTTAATGACGCCCACTGCAACCCCCGGTGCAGCACGATCGCAGGGGCCGAGGAACGATGCGTGATCGAGTGTGCGCCGATGAACTGGCAGTGATAATTAATTACCTCAGCGTCGGCATGTGGCGATGTTTCGTAGGTACTTGCGCCATCGCGACTCCATGGTGATACACGATAAGTCAATCGCGAACCACCTGACAAAAAACAAGAGAACGTCTCTTTGCACAACATCCCCCGCACACTTCTGATTCCTACCTAGACTCATTAGCAACCATACGGCCGAAACAGAACAGCAAGACCTAGATGACGACACTAAAGGCCGTACTCGCATCGGCGGAGGCCTTGGCGACATTGAAGTAGGCCGCTGCGAAATGCAAAAAGGTCTCGTAAGAATGCGACCGCTATCCAGCAAGAAGACATCCTCAAAAATCGACCAATTGGCATTTTTACTTCACGACCAAACCCGGCAGATGAGCCGCACGTGATGTCGCATCGAACCAAACTCGGGGGACGCAGGAGGCCAAGTTTCAGGGGTTGCTGCCAACTTTTTGGCACAGACAGTCTTGGACATAACCGGGAAAGTCTGAAACGCGGCTGTAGCTCCACGATGTCCAAATTCTATGTTGACAGCCATGTCTCACGACGACACCTCATCGATTTCATATCGACGTCACGATAGATCAGCCCGACACATCCGCCATGCGCGCATCAACCTCACTCGCGAGACTTCTTTCCCTCGCGATAGAAACCAGCCTCATATCTGCTGCCGTCACAGGCGCCAGCTCACCCCCCAGCCTCCACCATGGCGGCTCATCACCATTCACGTGTCCTGCCCTCATCGACATCTCAACCTCATGTCCCATCTACCAACCCGCTCAGCGAGCTCAACCATCCCAACCGATAAACCAGACAGGTCCCCCATCTCATACACAACCACCCCCAACACAGCAAACACAGCAACCCCCCCAGGAGCCGCAAGAATCAACCAAACCCGTGTCTCCCTGGTCCCGCGGCCCCATCTGCCGTCGAGCAGGCCACAACGAGTTCTGCGCCTTCACTCACTCCGCCTTCAACTCCCACCTCGGCATCTCCCTGATCACCACCCCCGCACGAATCCTTCTCCTCGGCTCGCAGCCCCCCCT
>Ga0247758_1000245_pt1 | contig 47104 bp, 14 predicted proteins | sample UWRJL156409C4_FD_180950 | JGI IMG/M metagenome (GOLD analysis project Ga0247758, IMG submission 180950) | Plant litter microbial communities from Arlington Agricultural Research Station in Wisconsin, United States - UWRJ-L156-409C-4 | ecosystem: Environmental > Terrestrial > Plant litter >...
GGTTGGCAGTGGAGTCTGGCGTTCTTGGCTGTGCAGATCCACGGATGCAGCCGCGGAGCGGCTGCGTGGATCCAGCCACACTGTTCTAACCACACTGGCCGGGTTAGGGTTGTAAAAACCCAACAAAAGCTCTTAGGACTTACTGTATATATTTTCAGTATTTTTTTAAAGTTTCAGAATAAATTAAAACGTTATTTAAATATATGAAGATAAACTTATTAAGGAAGGGGTAAAAAACACTGTTAATAAGGCTTTAGAAAGTTATAAGAGCGTTTATTAATCTTATTAATATAATACGGTATTAGTAATGCTTATTATAAGTTTAAAAGGCTGTCTTATACTTATCCTCTTCTTTTACTCTAATATAATTAAATCTTATAAGGAAATCGAGACTGGAGAACTAATTTACTTTAGTAATCCGTTCTTATATTTCTATAATAAGTAGTAATAAGTAACAGTTTTTAATTATATTCTTATTTAACGTTTAGTAATTAATAACTATATATAGCTTACTATCTCCTTTTTTTAAGACAAACAGCATTAAGTACCCTATTAGGGATTAGGACTCTACGATCAACCCATTCTTTAAGTTTTTATTAACGTATTCCTTTAAAGCCTTAGCCTATTAAAGGTTTAAATAATAGGGTTAAAAGCTGTAAAGCTTTACTCCCAGTTTTAACTTAATTTCGTAATCTTATAATTTATAATCTCAGTGTCGCGGCCTTCCCCGCCGGGTTAGGCTGCATCCAATGCGGTAATCGACCCCTGCGAGCCCCACATTTCTCTTTACGTTATAATAGCCGGCTAGGTTCACACCCCTCTCTTATTACCACCTATATCTCCATTTAAATGTATCCACTATTAACATAACGACCCCACACTGCCAAGTGGTTAGTGGAGTCTGCTAATTTAGTAACTCATCTTAGTCTCCATTTGACTGTAGCTAATGTAACCTACTATTGACGTAAAAGTCCCACACCGTGTAGGGACTTCTAACTAGGGTGATTCTATAACTCACCTAGGTCTCCATTTATCTGCATCTACTGTTAACGTAAATACTCCACAACACATATAAGCTTATAGAGATTCTACCATTAACTTAATAAATTATTTAGAAAATATAAAATATTAGATAAAACTAGATATACTATTAATTAAATAGTAGTGATAAGCTTTTAGCGTATTTAAAATGTAGATAAAATAAACACATATAAAATGACATATTCTTTTGTTAAAACTTTCGCTAACTGCTCCTTGTTATTATATTTTTACAATACCATTAAATGATTTATAAACTAGCTTTATTTTAAAATAAACTAAATATCACAGCCTGCTTTTAGTGCAGCTAAGTGACCTAAGTAAAGACAGATCTTCTAATGGCGCTGGAGATAAGATAACTAAAATATAAGCTGATATAACTCTTATACGTAAATAATATTATTAAACAGATTCCTAATCTAGCTTAAGAAACTAAAACTTTCCTTACCTACCGTATACACGATAGTATCTATTAATAAAGGTACTTTATTCCTTTATGGTTTATCTAGTGCTCTATAACGGAGAGTAACCGCTAAGATAGAGTAGCGGTTAATTAGTTAGAGAGGCTTTAAGCTGTTAAACCCCTATCGACTGCGTGTATTCGCAGACTTTCCTTCCAGTACCGTTTTCTCCACAGAAAAACCGTGCTGATCTAGCAACATCACTTTTTAGAGTAAATGATCATGTACTTTATATGTGTCTTCTAATCCCCCCTTTATAAAAGCTTATTCTTAACATGAGAAGAGACAGAAAATTAAGCTATAAAAGAAATCGAATTCCATATACTGTAATGCCTGTAGTATAATATATAACCGTTAACGTAAAGACTTAGAAAGTAACTTTAAGTTAAGTGTTTTAAGTTATTTATCTTTATATTAACTATTTAAATTTAACACCTTCTGTAAAAAATATTACAAACCCATTTATTCACTTTTTATAACTAAACTTTATAATAAAATCTTAATTAAGGTGTAAACTATTTTAGAATTAAGGCCGTTACTTATCACGGGAAGAACATCTGGCATTAATAAAGTAAGAATATATAATAAGTTAAAATATACTTGTTTTACACTTTAGTATTAATGTTCCATGATACAGTAGGCTTACTAGTGGTATATTTCGTCTTAAGTATTAAAATTATTAAAGATATGGGATCTTATAAACAGATATACTTATATTAAAGCCTATTAGCTTAAACTGAAAATAATTTATATTTACATTTCTTTTTATATACTGTTATAAAGTTAAATATTAACACTTCTAATAAAAGGGGTAAAACTCTCAGTATATATTAGCCTGTTATCTCTGGAAATAAATAAGTATATTGATAAAACTTAAGGTTTTACATATACTAATAAATAGCATAGCCTTAAAAAAACGTCATTAGAATTAACACTTAAGATAGTTTTAACAGCTATCCCTGCCCCACTTAACATATCTTATTTATATAATTTGCTATAAATAAAGTAACTTATAGGGAGCAGGTTTAAAGGCAGGGGATTTTGCCACCTTAAAGAATATAAAGCCAGTAAGAAATCACAAATCGACATTAATGTTCGATCTAGCATCCATCACCTTCCGGCTCTAACACTACTTATTATAACTATTATTAATATGTCAGTTATCCAGTTCTATACACCACTGGTTATAAGGAAGAATTTTATTCCTTCTTATTTCCATAAGCCACGGATTCCTCAAGCTAAGTAGAATAAGAAAATTTTATACCCTTTACCTAATTATAAAGGTATATGTTTAATAACCTTATAATAAATATCTCGACTTTATTATCCCACTTAAGAGTAATTTAAGAAGCCTAAACCATAATCGATTAAACCGGTAACTCCTTTATAAACTATTAGTGAAGAAGATAGTAAATAAGGTAATACTATTAACAGTAACATATTTGCCCTTTTTATTAGCAGATTTTATTATGTTACCGTTAAAATATTGGAAAAAGAGCTAATCTCACTAAAGCTGAACTATCTTAAAATCCAGCTTCCTCTTTAACTATAAGTAACGAGGCGAAATCATAAGATTACGTCATTCCTAGCTTAAATTAATTACAGATAGAAGTCCCATTTAAGAAATTATATATTAAGGCTCTTATATAAGAAATATTATTAAATTCGCCTAATAGCTGCTTTAAGCGACGTGTGGTAATAATATTAGAGATAAGAGTTAAACAGATAAATCCTAATAAAGAAGCTGTAACATATAATATAGCCTTATTACTAGATCTTTCTAAGCAGCCCATATTCCCTAAAAGTTTAGAGGATAATTATAAGATTTAGGAAACTCTCACTGGAATAAATCAGAAAGCTGTAACTAATGACCCTAGTAAGGCGATAAGACACACCCTAAACCCGTTATATTAACATAATATTAAGCCACTTTAAGAGAATGGTAATCTTAATATAACCAATTACGCCTAGCCTTATATTAATAACAACCTATTAAGCGATAATCCCGATAATGGGGGTAATAAATACCTTAATTAACAGATAATAAGAATTGAAACGCCCTTAGGATTTACGAAATCTGTATCGAATTTGAGCCAGATAAGGACAGAAGATGAATCCGACTTACATCGTCATAATACAGAATCCCCCATTAACATGCTTAGGAATGAAGATATTATCCAGCCTTACCTAAAACCTAAGACATCCTTTAAGCCTCTGCAGATACCTTAACATCCTCCTAATAAAAATTATTCTCTAGCTACCGTTAAGTATTAAAAGTGGCTATTTTAAGGGCTATTAAGATGCACTATAATTGGTTAAGAAATCACTTATAGTTAGGAGTTTAAGTTACCGAGAGTATTATATGTTAGGTTACCAGTTAATATTATAACTATTAACATTTCTTTAATATATAAAAAGGAAATTAACTTAAATACACCCTTTATATAAAAGATAACTAGAACTACTTAAGAGGAAAACGCTATTATAACTAATATCTTACTTACAGAATACCTAAAATAAGTAACGGAATTCAGTCTAACGTTTAAAAACAAACGAAAAGTACACTATTAAGAAGTTAACCCGCATAATAAGGATAACCAGAAACAGAGGCGTTATATCTATATAAAAGAGGAGGATAAGATGATTATCCGCTTATAATAAGAAGAAAAATTATCATTTACGTAAATCTATGTAAAACACTTTCCTTAATATACCCTATCCGCCATTTCAGTAAGATATTACACTAAGAAAAGAGACATCGCACAGCCAGGCTGTAAGGGAAAAAACACTCGTCACCTTTATAATCACAGCCTAATATCTATTAACGATAAGAGTAGTGATAAAAGCGGTTAGGAATACCCAGTTGAAAAAATCGAAAGAGTATAGCTTAAAAAGGGAAATTAGACTGCTATTATTAAGTAAAGTGACGGCTCCGTAACTAAAGAACCATGGGAGGCTGTTTATAATACTATTACTGCTGCTAAGTACGAGCGGCGCTATGGTAAAAATTAAGCTGGATAAATATCAACAAATTCCTTTAATGGCCGTTGTATTCGAATACAATATTTCATTTCTTTATACCAGCCCTTAAAGTCTGGTATATATAATATTGTTTTGTTTTACAAAACAGAGATTCCCAGCTAAAAGTAAAGCAGGCTTACAGTTAGTGTTATACTTTATAAAGCCATTTACACCTCGCCAGCTCCTTTCTGTATTCCTCAACTTTCCAGATTTTATAATCTGCTTTTAATATCAAAGTTTACATTAAATTACTACCACTAGAGCCGTATCTCCCTGCTTATAATTGATAAAGTTACTATCTCCGTCACGTTTCCACTCCAAGCTCAATTACCTTATGTGTGCTTCCTACTACTGCTGCACCATATACGTGGATTTTACAGCGCAAAACGCCGTCTAACCAGACTTCGGCTACCGATTACGACTTAAATGTGTGGGCATGTGCTTTTAGAGTTCCGGTGTGGGGCTGACTCGCCTTAAGATTCTTCCTACTAGCTAAAAGCAGACGTCTGGTAATCACTTAACTATCTATATACAATGCCAGGTTATAACCCCCCTTAATAACAGGACTTAATTAGTACTATATTACAAACTTAAAGGAGGAGCTAATAGTTCTTACTGTTAAAAAGTCCAGTATAAACTGCTGTAAAAGATTTTACAGATTAGAAGTGTTTTAAAGACTCTTTATACTACCTTAGGAAAAGAACTGTTTTTACACCTTACAGAACTTTTAAACCTTATATAACTAGGGAATAAACTTAGGGTTAGGGTTATTAACTAATTCTTTTACATTATAGAAGCTTACAAGCGTGTAATTTAAAGGTGGAGATAATGGATCCCCGTGCTTTGTGGCAGTAGCGGTGACTTCAGTGGTAGTGAAGTGGTGAGGGAGGTTATTAAGGTGAAGGGAATAATAATAGTGGCCAAGGTCCCAGCAAGCGTAGGACAGACAGTGGATTTACACTATATTATAACACCAGATCCCTTTCTCACTTTTTTTTAAATATCCTAATACCTAATCTTCCAGATGGTGATCAGACCTTCCATACCTCGTGGGTATTTCACAGCAACCAGGAACGTAAAATCTGGCTGAACTAGTTACAAGACTTAATGTCCTAAGCTTTTTTACGTTAATGGTAAGGTGGGTTCTACAGTAACCTTACAGCTTTCTCTAATTATACGCGGTTCTATAACTGATTTGGTTTTATCTTAACAGTTACATTATAGGGTCGGATAAGAGACCTTACTCTAGCTTAAGACTCAGAGATTAATAACTAATTTCTACCTGCTTAACCTTACTAAGGTAAGATCTGTCATTTTCTAATAAAGCCCCTTTTTCTTTAAAGACAACTGCTGTAGATAATGGACTGCCTATATTAAGTTTTATTAAAATACATATCTATACTGGATCATAAACTAGATACCAGATTAGATCTATAACCTCGCTATAAAAAGTATAGAATATCTCCTACTTCCTTAACTTATTTCATCACCTGCTAATCTTTATTAAACCTTTAATGCTAGAAGTAGCTAATAAGCAAGATAAAAGGCTAGCTTACTAATATACGTAACTAATCTAGGGGAGAGGACAGACAGATAAAGAAAGTTAAGCGTATTAAGGACTATACCTTTTTATTAATCACATTTCTCAGGACCTATAGTTCAGCTATTAACAATACTTATAACTTTAGCTAGTAAAGTTACTTTATATCTCTATTTAAGGTTATACGATAATGACAGGACATTAAAATATATATAGGAAATATAAAGTTTAGTAGTTAGGTTTTATCAGTTATATTCTTATAAGAGAAGTAATAGTTTACATTATGTTTACATAATACTGTTAAACTCCTTAAAGCTGTGCTTTAAACGGTAAAAAGGTATAATAACTCAGTTATATTAATTACTATTTTATTTCAATAACTGATTTTTATTAAGTTTAGGTGATAAGGCTGTTAGGATTTAGGATCCTGTCTTAGAGTAATGCATTTAAATATTTAAATAGTATAATAAATTAGTTTAATCAGTTACCTTTTACTAATTAAGTAATAACCTATATTAAAGTTAGCTGATAAAACTGTTAAGATTTAGGATTCTACCTTAGGTTAGTGCTTTCAAACTCTTAAAAGGCATAACACTTTAATTTTATCAGTCACCTTCTTACTAAACGGCTAGCTGTTTATCTTAGGTTTAACTGATAATACTGTTAAGATCTAGCATACTGCCTTAGGGTAATATTTATAAATACATAAAGGATATTACTCCTTATTTCAGCTAATTATCTTCTTACTAATTAATCTAGGGAGGTATTAGTATAGTTTGGGAGGGGATTAGACTTAGTTTATTTATAAAAGCAAAAACTTAATATGGTTATTACTAGAATATCACCTATACTGTTCTGCCGTCTAAGGGCGGATGGTAGCTATTAGTTATACATTAGGGCGAGTTTTTACAGTCAGCCTTTATATAATATCTAATTTAGTTTAAGCCCTTTTTATTTATCCTTTATTTCTTTTTCCCTAATTAACACTAAGACTCCCTAGGAGGATGGGTTAATTTATAAACAGTTTAGGAATTCTAACATCTTCCAGCCGCGTTAATATATATCACTGGGAGACGGTAAAAGCAACTTTAAACTTCTCCCTTAATAACATGTTATTATTAAATTAAGCGTGGAATTTTAAAGCAGCCGTGCTCACCGCCGTAATACCGCTCCACTCTAAGTAACGGATTATGCGGACTTAGCGTAATATAGACAGGAGCGTCAGCCCTATAAGCCGCTTAATTTTAAGGACTTCACTAGAATATAAGGTTACAGGAAAGACCACACCTATAACCCCCTAGTCTAAACGTCTTCACTTTTCCCTAATTGATAATTATCCTTAGTTATACCCACACAGTCTGCTTTCAGGATTTCCCGAAAAAGGAATAGCGAATAAAAGTTATCATTACTTTTTAACTTCCTTATCTATATCTTTAGGCAGTAATTACCAATCTACCTAATATTTACAACGTTAAGTAGTGAAATCTGCCATCTAAGGCTTTACTTTACAGGCACTAACACCCTTTTAAGCTAACCTTTTAATCTACCAGTACTAATTCCAGGATTTCTAATAATAAAATCACAGTAAATAACGTGACTTATCAGCTAGAAATATAAGAAAACTTAATTATAGAGTGAGGGATAAAGGGGCTGTCTAAGTTCCCAGCGTATTAAAATCTAAAAAAGAAAGAATTACGTTACTGGCAGCACAGGTATATAATAAGCTGCGTTTCTAATCTATAAACTTTACTCTCCAACATATAACCCCCTTAAATATAACGTAATTATATTATAACTTAAATATATTATATAACTCCTTAGAAAATGGTAGCTAACCTCTCTTTTCATCTAAACTAAGAGCTTTTAATACTAATTATAAAAGATTTATATAGTTACTTCTTCAATAATGGAAGTTTAATACCTGACCCTTTTACACATTTCCCTTACATTTATAATTCCCTTAATTTCCAAAGTAGCGTTTCTAATATATATAAAGACCTCCTTACGTGGAGCGATTAGCTTATAGACTTAGAGTTTCTCATTTAAGCTAAAGATAGGAATGATATTTTAACTATTAATATAACACACGCTAGAATTACCTATTACTTTAATAATAATGTTATATTAAATATAGTGATAGATTAGATACCTACTGGAAATCTTATAGGAGAAGACTTTTACTATAGTTCTGGTTTTTATAGGCCAGTTTAGTATACTGCTAGTAATTTAAGCGGGTTAACAGGCTTAGAAGAGCTTTACAGGACTAGTGGGAGTGATTTTTAAGCATTGCTTGCAGCAGCTCTTAACTCACTTTATAACTTTTAATTTTATAAGAACCTTATTACTGTTACTAAGCTAGGAGACTTATTAACTAATAAAGGCTTTAATACCAGCCTTTAAGTTACCCTTAGCTTTACCGTTACACCCATATGTCACTTCCTAGAAAACCTTAATATACCTCTTATAAAACTTATAAAATAAAATAGCTTAGTAAATTTGTTAAAGGTCACTACCCAGCCTAAGCCTTTTATTATCTTACATGTTACCACTCCCCTAAACCAGATACCTTATTAAGACCACCTAATAGTTAGTTAAGCTTAAGTAAGAGCCTTTATATTAAAGAGTAGGTAAAGGTGCTTAGGTATAACTCCTAATTCTTAACTTAAATTTAAATATATTAAGGATAAAGTTATTAATCTAACCTATTTAACACTACTTAAACTTAACTCCTTACACCTAACCTTAAAGACACGAAATGGCTAACATGTGAGACCTAGGAGACAGTTATATCCTGTGTTAAAGTAGAAGACCCACTATGTGCGGCTATTAATATTAGTTTAAAAACCATATAAAAGAAAACTTATTCTCATTATTATAAAGGTATATCTTAAGATTAGGAGGATTAGCTTAGTATATATATAGGATAAACGATTTAGGAAATGGAAAGACTGGTTTAGTAAGTAATTAAAGTGTTTACCTTATAACCATTTAATAAAGTCAGTTAAGGTCTAGCTAACTAGGGATATAATACCGATATACCTTATTAAAAATACTGGGAAAAATGTTTTTAAGGGAATTAATACTAAGTGCTAGATTGTAGAAGTCCCTTTTAGAGAAGTAAGGGAGATGTTAAAGCGTATCGAAGGTACTAGATATATTATATAGGGTTAGATTTAATCTTCCTTTTAATTATTGTGTTTTTTAAATATTATAAATAAATTATCGTTAAATTCTCTTAAATTATAGAATTATAAATAATTTACTGAGAAATAAAACTTTTACAGTAAGATTACTCTCCTACTCTCACTTAAAAGGTATTTCTCTCCTTTTATAAACGTCATCAATAACTCCTAACTAGCTAACCAGCTTATACTAGTTAATCCTTACTCTACCGGCTTTTTATACACATACCACTATACTAGCGTTCTACTTAGGCACCTTATATTTTTAAGACTTTAATTTTCAGAACTAAGGGAAGTAAGTGCCGCTAACTTAAAGAAGAAGATTATACCTTTTTATCTTAACTCCCTGTTTTACAAAGTTAGAAGGCAGTAAGAGAAATCGTAATAAGGGTGAGGACGGTCTAGATACGACATAGCCGCTTTATATACAGCTAATTACAGTTTAGTTATTTGTAGAGGAGAATATTATAGCTGGCGACTTCCACATTACTAAATAATCTTTATATAAGTTAAATCGCTTCTGGGGTTTAAGTGCTATAGGTCCCCTTAGTAATAAAAGGTCGCTTATAATATTAAGAATGGATTTAGTAGGGGCTGGGGCTGACCTTTATAACACTAACACTAACATCTCACAGCAGCTAATAACTAAGGGTGCGGATAGTGAAAGAGATTTAACGGATTAAGAAGAGTGGATGGTATTAACGCTGGTGTGATGGCATTAATCTAAGCACCGGTAAGTCTTATAACGTAATCTTATCTCAGCCTTATAATCTCCACGTCATAAGGGTGGACTTACTCACTTAACACTATCCTACCTACCACCCAGAACAGGGTTAAGCTGGTAAATCTACATTATAGTAATAAACGGCTTATATCTTAAAGATCCGCTATGTATTAGTGAATTATAAGTGTGCAGGGTGCTATTAATATCAGGTCTAAGCTATTATAACCTTACCCTATTAGTTATTAATTAGATTAGTAGCAGTGTGGTAATGGGATAATATATTAACTTTAAAAATTAATAACTATTACTTAATTTATGTAAAGAAGTTTACTAATTATTAAGGATAAGCTCTACCACTTATTATTACTCTTAACTGGGATTCCTTATCATTAGTTACGTTAAGCTAGATTTATTCGTGCTTAATATAACCCTTATATCGTACAGGTAGGCTATTTGAAATATAGACACCTTAATTGGTGGAATTGGAAACTAGATTAATAATGTAAGGTTAAGTAGCTTTAGCCTGTGTGTATTAAAGCCAGAGTTATAAAGGGGAGTATCTTTAGTTATAAGTGTAATTATTAATTACTCCTATATAAGCTTTTAAATATTTTCTACTAACTGATACTAACACCCTTAAATCCCACATTACTGTCATTTTAAGAGAATGTGTATAAGAGTTAACCTTATTAACCCTTTAAGGCCACTAACGGTATTATAATAGTAGGAATATCCTCCTTTATATTATATTCCATACTGTATTTTAATTTCAATTATTAATCTAATACTGAGAGATTCTACCTCTAATTTTAATCCTACCTGGTATTAAACCTAGGCGGAGATCACACCGGATATTAAGAATATTATAGAGTCTCCCCTACTCCTACTTTAACATAGAGTTTTTATTTTAAAGATCTTAAATAATTTAGTCTCAGTTATGTAATTCTATCTCTAATCTTCTTATATACTCTTTTATTCGAGCTTAAATAGTGTGTTAGGCTTCCCAGTCGTTTACCCGTTTTCTAGCAAGTTATATAGGTGTGAGAGCTGATACTTTTCTAGATTTAATATCTGTATATAAAGGTTAGATCTTAATTTTATAAATTGTAAGAAAACCAAAAGGAGACTTACAACTAAAGCGCTTAGCAGGTTCTATAAAAGGACGTTCAGACTTTATTAAGGTTCTTCTCAAAGAATCCGATTATGAAGTTATTAGGTGAGATTTATAAATATAAATATATAAAACCGCTGTTAAAAATGTGAGGAAGTGGCGTTTAAGGAGATGTATTTACATATAAGTAATATATATAGGTAAGGGCCAGAGCTATAGAGACCGCGTTACTGTAGCGAGCCGGCCTGTGGCTAAAGTGGATATATTATATTCCTAACACGTTTTAGCTTATTTATAAACCTGTATTTAATATATAAAAGGAAAGCAGCTAAAGGTCGCTTAAGGCCTATTAAGTAACTGGGAAAATAATCTAATGGTGAAAGATTTTTCAAGGCATTAGAAACTGTTATATCGTAGTTCCATTACTTACCAGCGTTAATGGTGAGTTATAAAGATAAGAATGGGAATATAAAGTGGCTTAACACCTAATATAAACTCGTGTGCCTCTATTAAAAAAAGTAAGTGTGATTAGCTATTTGTACTTAAAGCGAAACAGGAGCCATTTAGTAATATAAAAAAAACTGGAAATTCCCTTACAGTATACTTCTTTACCTTTAGATATGTAGAAGTGTATATTCCGCCCTTACAGACTAACAAAACTAGTTATAAAGTACGCAGTTATCCCCCAACCGATGTAGTGGTGTGGAGGGAGTCAGTTCTAAACGGAGAAATGTGGGCTTTATCACAAGATTCGCTAGTTTTAGCTTCAGGGTAATGCTTTACTGGGATGTACCCGGCTTTAGCGGGATATTGTTAACAGGTAGCTTAAAATTAATCTTGGTCTAAGGTCCTCACGGTGATAAAGAACCCCAGATGTCCCCCTGTGACCTGAAGGAATAATCGCCTGTGCATATAGCGTTAATCAGTCTATAAGCTAGGCAGCTAGGCCTTTAGGATTATCCCTGGCTGGTTATTACTATTATTTCCATTAAGTTCTTACTGAAGGAAGAGCTGGAAGGTTACAGCTTGTTTTTATAACGCTGATTATAATTTTTTAGAATTTTCTTTTCTTAAAAAAAACTAAAAAAGTTATTATATTTCCGTCTTCAAACACTTAACTTAAGACACGACAGGTAAACCAGATGGGTTTGATATTTAGAGTCTATTACCAGCCTGGTATGGTTAAGAAGTTATTTAAGCTAGTAAATGGCTTTATGGATTTAGGTAAGTGTGTAAAGTGAAGGAGTATATAGCTAAAGATTAACGAACTATTTAAGTCTAGGAGGTTGATGTGAGGCTTGTAAGGCCATTATAGCGTACAGTCTGTTTATAAGCAGCTGTGACATATTATATTAGCTGTGTTATATGTAAATGGCCTTCACAGAGAATGTTTTCCCGCTTGAGTTTTACATAATGATTTCAGTTTCTACTTTAGAAAATATTTTTCGTAATATATTTATATTACTAGCCGTAATGACCTTATTATTAAGCAGATTACTAAAGTATGTTCTAGACCTTTTAGGCTTATAAAAGTCGTTTTAGACTGCTTTTTAAAGTTTTATAATCACTTTTCCTTAATATTTAACTAATTCGATTTGTTTATTTACTATACTTTTAAATATAATAAGATATGATAAAATCCTTAATCTAAACTTAAAGTTGTAAAATCTAGGGCCACGTGTCTGTTAGGAAACCGAAAGTCATTTTCTATAAATCTACATAGTTATTTAATTACTTCCGTTAAATATTATTATTCAGCTCCCCTATTAAGTTATTAATAAAACACCATGTTAGTTAATGAAGAAGGTCTTAATAAAAGATGATACGTACAGCTGCTAAGCTTTTTAATAACACAATATACTAAAAAAATAATAGACCTAATAATTACAGTGTTTTTAATATAACAACAGGTGTCTGATTCTAACATATGCTAAACCATTTTAATAGTGGTGAAAAGCCTAAGTGAGGTGCTGGAAGTGTAGATATAGCTGTAAAGATATTTAGGCTGTGTGTAAGAAGAGAATGTTAAGGGAAGTGGCTTTTAGAAACATAACATTTAATTTATGTAAGAATGATTAGGCTTATATAAGTGTGTTAGTATCGTTTATCTGTTCTCTTTCACACTTACACTCTTTTAAAGGAGGATAATCCTTATTTTATAAATCGATTAAGTTTAAGTTGCTTACGTAATTATTATAGATTAGTTAAAGTTATGGATTTAAATCTGGCCTTTACGACTTTTATCACTTTAAGCCCTTGCTTTCAACATAGGTAGGCTAATGCCGGGATTTAGTATAGCGGCTATGCCTTACACCACAGATAGCCATTGTAACTGCTATTCCACTTATAAGGAAAAGGTGAAGGAATGAAGGCTGAGTTAAGCCAGCACGCTATCAGGCCTAAGTGGCTAAAATTTACAATACCTGCTATAATTTAAGCTGGCTACGGATTAACTAAACTGATAAAAACGGTACTTACACAGACACGCCTTATCTAATTAAATGATAAAAGCGGGGCTACACCTATAATAAGCTCTATATAGCTATAAGCCTATCTTTTTACTTTAGGGTGTAACGCACGGCTGGAAAATAAGTATTGTCATCAGTAATTAAGATTTAAATCTTTAATTAATATAAAAGTTATAACTATTTGTTAACAATTATAGCTTAATCCTAAGGGCCTGATATTAAAAGCTTAAAACCTAGTAAGTATAGATTATATGTATTAAAATAATTTATTTCATCTATATATCTAAATTTAGAAATAAAAGCTATTATAAACGATTCGTTAATTATATCTAAGCCGTTAAGATCAGTTAAGTGCTGACGTATATTAATCCTTTACTTAATAGTAGGATTTTAAGGATAATGAAAAGAATAACGTTAAGTGTATCGACCTTTTTCAAGAAAATCAGCTATTACAGTAATCGATAAACTAATTTTTATTTACTTATATTACTATAATGTATAAAATATAAAGATTACAGTCACGAGTTTATTTTCACAGCTTTAATAACATAATTATTAAAGGTAGAAGCGTATTAGTTAAAACTATAAAGTTTATCCTTAACCTTAAACTTACAGGCTTTATAAAAGCGGTACTTTATATGGCTAGTCCAGTTTTATCATCCTTGCTACAAGACTTAGTGGGTCATTATACCTAAGGTCTACTAAACAAGTGTCTATTATCTATGTACGATATTTATACCTGCTTAGAGTTTAAAAATTATACATATAGCTTAACCCTATACAAATAATTTAAAAACTAAGATCCTTAAAGCACATCCTGCTTATGTCATCAACCATCCCATCAGATATATATTCATCTACATAACGCCTTAAATCTATCGTTACGGCTTTACCCTCATCACAAATAGTCATACTGTTGGGTTTTTACAACCCTAACCCGGCCAGTGTGGTTAGAACAGTGTGGCTGGATCCACGCAGCCGCTCCGCGGCTGCATCCGTAGATCTGCACAGCCAAGAACGCCAGACTCCACTGCCAACCTCGTATTCAGTCAGCCAACCTCGCTTCGCAGAAGCGAGTGTGGCCAATGCACTCCGTGCACTGGCCACCCTCACGGCTATAATAACACGGCTTCCACTCTCGAAGATAGAAATAATTAATCACCTTCAACACACACTGCTTTCCAATGCCTTGACCCCTTTTGCTTTTCAACAGGAAGGCTCTTTTTGTGTATCTTTTATATAGAATATATCAACGTTATTTGTGATGAGGTTTATAAGGATCCTTTAATATTGATTATAGTATTTATCACTCTTTCTGGGGATTTCTACCACCACTTAAGGTGAAGAGAGAGCTATATCTTAGCTAGAATTTATACGGCGTGTTTATAACCTAGTTATTATTCTAGTATTTGAATTATTATTATTATTATTTGAATTATTATTATTATTATTTGAATTATTGTTATTTTGATTATTTAAATTATTGTTATTTGAATTGTTTGAATTATTATTATATGGTGTATCAGTTATATCAAAGCCTCCGGCTTCGATTTCTTCTACTTCTTCTTAAAAAGAGACATGTTGTATTTATTTTTCTTTTAAAAACTGGCCTTCAAGGACTTTTACATCCCTTAACCATATTATTTTTCTTAATTTTAAATCAAAGACTTTATAATTATTATTATTTTCACCATAGCCTACTAAAATTCCTTTTTCGGCTTGTGGTTCTAGTTTTAATCGTTTAGGTCCTTTTATTTTATAATATGTTATTGAACCCCAGATCTTTATATTATCAATACTTAGTTTTATATTATTAGCCACTTCGTATGGAGTTTTAAATCCAAGGGCACTGTAAGGTGTTCTGTTATATATATATACTATAGCTTGAAGTGCTTCACCCCATAGATATTTCGGTGCATTTGATTGTATTAATACTGCACGTACTTTAACCATTATTATTCTATTTATTCTTTCTGGCAAGCCATTACATTCATACGTATATGGAGGACTTAATTATATTATTATACCTTCTTTTGTTAAGTATTTCAAAAGGTGTTTATATTCAGTTCCATTATCGCATTAAAAAACGCGTATTTTATATCCTTTTATATTATTCTCAGCCTTTGCTTTATATTCTAAAAATACTGAAAGTACTTCTGTTTTATTAGCTAGGAGCTGTATCTCTAGATATCTAGATTTTTTATCAAGAAATGTTATAAAGTATGATTTTTTATCATATGTTTTTATTCTAAACGGCCCATAAAGGTCACTAGATATTTTTTCCATATAGTTATACTGTATTTTATTATTGCTTTCTTTATTTCGTTTATTTGGAAGTTCTGCTTACGCACACACTTCGCATTCTAAGCAGTTATTATTATTATTATTATTATTTTGTTTATATTAGTGATTTATTATAGTATTTTTCACTAGATTCTGTAGATTCTGTTTATTTATATAAGCGAATCTTTAATAGAGTAAGTCCATTATTATGTTTATAAAGTATATAGAAGGTTGTGCAGGCAGAAAGTATAAGCCTTCTTTCACTTGCCCTTTTATTATTACTTGGTTATTTTTTGTTATAACGAGGGTATTATTTCCACCAATCTAAAGGATATCTAGAGGCAGTGCAGTAACACCTATTATATTTATACCTAATTCTGGTATATAGAAACACTTCCTTAGAGTGGCTTCTTTACCAGTATTAGTAAAGGTTATTTTACATGTTCCTTCTCCACGTACTAATAGGGTTTTTACTTCACCCCACTTTACAGTGGTATTTATTTCTTCATAAGAAGTGAACCATGATTTATTACATATTACATAAACTGATGCGCCAGTATTAAATATAAATTTATATATAAGATTTATATCTCTTTCTAAATATGATTCTTTTACCTAATCTAATAGATCCTTTAAGCCATGCTTTAGAACTAAAGGGTTATTAGTTATAGTATTTAAAAGGGTATGATTATTATTATTTGCGTTAAGTGCTGCGTCGAGAGAGTTTCCAAGTGGAACGTCTTTAAACATAATATCTTTGACTTCAGATTCAGTTTATAAGGCTGTCTCTGATATAGAGGAAGATTCAGGGGTAGATGCGGTTATAATAACCGCTATTTTTTCCTCTCTCTTTTCACAAGGGAGTTTCTGTTATCTCTAACGGTGTTTCTGGCTAGTCTTTTGTACCTTAAAAGCAGCCTTTGAATTGGAAGTTTTCCAACCTTTCAGAGCCTTTTTAGGGTGGAGAAAAGCACAGTTATTATCCGTGTGGCCACGCAATTTGCAGTATTTGCAGAATATAGCAGTAGGCTTATTCTTCTTCCAGTTTTTCACATACTGAATAGAAGGTTTAGAGACTTTAAGCCGTTTTGCTTCATTAAGTAAATTAGCTGTTAGGCTCTCCCAGTTATAGGCTTAGGGGTTAACCCGTAGGCTCTGGGTTACTTAGGCTATAAATGGTCTAAATTCAGGCGTAAGATTTTGTAATAGCTAAGCTATATTAGCCATTTCTGGCATTTTCAAGTCTTAAGCAGCCAGGTTATTAAGTATAGACTTCAGCTTACTTACGTAGGCTTCAACAGTCTTAAAATCAGCCTGTGAGGTCTGATAGAACTTCTGTAATAGAAGGTATTTACTTGTGAATCCATTTGAATTATAAAGATCTTTCAGAGTCTTCTAAGCCTTGAAACCAGTCTTATAAGCCTAGATATGATTAGCTGTATCATATTCACACATCAGGATTATACCAGCTAGTGATTTTTCCTACATCCGATCGTGTGTATTCTCAGCACTGGTAATAGCCTTAAAGAGGCCTTCTCGTAAGAGATATGCCTTTGCCATTATAACCCAGCCCTAATAATTCTCAGAGCCTTTCAGCTTAGTTATTTGGCCCAGTTTTCCAGCCATAGTGGGCTTTATACCTCTGTAGAATACAGTGGTTTTGCAATACTAGGAGTCCAGACTGCTTAGAAGAAACTGCCTAGTAGGCTGAATTTTCTAAACACAGTTCAATCGAAGTAATTACAGTGTAATATCAGTTAATTCTACAAAGTAGAAAAAACCTTACTTACGTGCAAGTTAAACTCGCAGCCTTCACAAATCTAAAGGTGGAGTGTGGAGGGTTATACCACTAGGCTAAACAGAGTGTTCAGGCCACGTAGGTTATTATTATTCACAACTGTGAACACAACTTATACCTGCGTATTGCAGTGTATAATTATTTGCATAGAGTGTAACAAGTAGCTAGAAGCCAAGTGATATAGGTGGCTGGAAGCCAGAATAGTGCAGTGGCTGGAAGCCAGAGTAGTGCAGTAAGAGGAGACTCCGGGCTTATAACCTGTTGAAAAGCAAAAGGGGTCAAAGCATTGGAAAGCAGTGTGTGTTGAAGGTAATTGATTCTCTCTATCTTCGAGAGTGGAAGCCGTGTTATTATAGCCGTAAGGGTGGCCAGTGCACGGAGTGCATTGGCCACACTCGCTTCTGCGAAGCGAGGTTAGCTGACTGAATACGAGGTTAGCAGTGGAGTCTGGCGTTCTTGGCTGTGCAGATCCACGGATGCAGCCGCGGAGCGGCTGCGTGGATCCAGCCACACTGTTCTAACCACACTGGCCGGGTTAGGGTTGTAAAAACCCAACAAACATCATCCTGTAATACCCTAAAGCGAGAAAGCTTAATAAGGGCCTGGCGGATTAAGCGGCGAAACTTATCTAATTCCAGCATACCCCCCTCAGGTGTAGCCAGGCACACGCTACTAATGTCTAACATAAGAAGTGCTGTCATATTATCGTACTAGAGTTTGCCGAAGAGCCTTAGGACGACAATTCCCTGTAACGGGCGTACTTTTACGTAAGCCGCTTTTTCCACTTTAAACTCCTCCTCCCAGTTCTTCTTTTGCTTTATAAGAATAAGCCGTGCAGGGAGAGTCCATTTAGGAAACATCCGCTTAAACTAAGCCTGTATTACGTATAGTAAATAGCTAAATGCCGCTTATAGAACAGTCTATAGTAAGCTGGCCTGCAGTTTAAGACAGAGGACGTTTAAGTATACGTTATCGACTAGAGTAATGGCTACACTAAGGATACGTGTCTGAAAGCGAAATCGCTTACTTGTTCTCTTATTAATTCCTATGTTTTTTCCTGGCTTAAAGGAAAGAGGATACATATAATTATTTCTGCTTATAAAGTCTTAATGGTGGGAAAATTCGGACCTGGTTTTAATCGCTTAGGAGGCCGGCGAGATTTAGGTAGGGGCTGGACGTGGCGGCCGAGCGTCGGTCTTAGTCGTTACACTATTAAAGGGTAAATAAAGATAATAAATTCGTTATCCATCTGAAAGGGATAAATGGTCGGGAAATATAGGAACTGGAGATTTAGCTTAGGTTAGGAGCGACCTGTTACTAACTACTTAACTATCTTACAGACCTCTATATTATCACTCACGCCTTTCCTAAGGCTGCCTGCTCCCAAAACAGGTCATAACACCCTTTAAAGCGGTTCCCTCCAGCCTAAACTCCCCCTTAACTCTACAGTCAGCTCTTAATAAGACCATAGATAACGAGCTTATCTGGGGATAAGTCTACCGCTCTGTTACTGAACCACCCCACCTCTACAACCAATCCCAGGCTAAACTTATAAAAGCAGGCTAAGCACATCACGTCCACTTATTAAGTCTCCACCCCGCCCTTTAATCAACAGCTGCACTTTATAACCTTAAACTTATCTCACTGCTACTTAGTCTCTGGTGATTCCAGTACATTCCCCTCAAGCGCTACATAGGCGAGCCGGGCAAGCCTGGATAAGCCAGACGAAGAGCTTAAAAAACAACTAGATTTAAATATTAAGTCTTAAACGCCCGAAGAGCAATAATAGCACGTGCCGCTCAAGGCAGTACCCCGTCAAGAGATAAAGCGTTAACGTCATCACTTAGTAGTTAGCCACCCCTGGGAGAAGCCTTTACACACCCACACCTTAAACGAGCTAACACTTATCTAACGTCTAATCTTAAGCTCCTTAACGCCGCCTTTAACACCCATCTACAACCCTCCCTCAATATCCAACGCCACTCACAAGCCTAACCTTCTGTCAACGGCCTTACCTCACTCCCACCAGTGCTGATAATAAGCCTGCCCCAGACTAGTATAGCAGGAGTTAAAGAGCCCACAGCAGGGTTTTTACAAGAGCCGACCTGGTGAGGCGAAAAGGCTTTAGCTCGTGCTAACATTAATTTATAATAAGCGGTGTAATGTCAGCGCGGCAAGCAGGCATGGGCGGCCTTATAGTCCCTAACGGGTTCGGTACTAAACGTTAGCACGAAGGATGAGAACTTAGAGAGAAATTCCCAACTGGCACGTCATTACTACTAGACAACCAGCAGGTCAGTTTATAAACCAGCCCCTATCCTAACAGCGTTAGTCACGTTAATGGCAACCCACTCCGTCCTCCCACCAGCGCGTTTTCAACAGTCTCTAGTATACTAGCAAGAGAGTGGCCTCTTAAAAATCCCACATCGTCCTCCCACCCCCAAAGCACCTAAGTAAAAGCTACTAAGACTGAGAAGGGATGGCTTAAACACACCTATCTTTACAGATTAAAAGATACTATTAGTAGTCAGTTTATTATAATTAGGGGAAGGTTAAAAGGTTAACTTAGTAACGTGGGATTAGGGAAGAACGGAAGCGCCGTACCCGCATTAAGGGCCGTATATATCCTTAAGATAGGCTGACACGCCGGTCTACACGCTTCTAGGTTAACCCAACGTTAGTGTTAGCCTTGTGTCACTGTTGCGCTCCAATCCTAAAAAAGTTCTTTAAGGATGGGTTATGTCTTGGCGCGCGGTGCCTAAGTAGGAAGGGGGGCGGGCAATACTAGACTGTCCACCTTAACAGTAAGCTTACACAGGCTATTACGTTATATTAATAAGTGGCCTTATAACATATATCCGCCTTAAGGCTCCATAGGATAGTGCAACACTAATATCAGGATTGTAACATTAGTGATAAGATAAGTAACATTATTAAAGTTAAAAGCTTCAATGGGCCTGACATAACATATATAGGGTAGCGTCAGATGGGTAACAGGCGACGGCAGCAACGGTGGTGATAACAGCGTTTAAGCCGGGACTAGGTAAAGTGGGGCTTAAATGTCTAAGGATTTTAAATACAAGCATTTATACACAAGATCCTAGCCGACCCCAAAGCCCGCCTGTAAAAGTGCAATTATGTCTTTTAAACCAAAAGGTGTAAGGCTTTCCTATAATGCTGCCTTTATATCCTTACCCTCTCCTTAATCCGGCAGCTGGGAATAATCCGTGGCTTTCTTCCACCTTTTTATTAATAGTAAAGAGTTTACATTAAATATAATTACGCTTAACCTAATCCCACTGTAAAAGTGTTTAGGATAATTAGATCTTAGCCTTAAAGTCGTTAACCTTAACAGCCCTAATTATCACCTTATAATGGTGCGTAAGTTAAATTAAATAATTTTACCACATCCACCTTTCTCTAGCAGCGTTATGAGAAGATACTGCTATTAAGGACAGTTAAGAGGTCGCTAAAGTCCACTAGCCAACCCTAGTGCCAGTTAGACTCGTAATAAGGCATTTGGGCAAAGCCAGTCCAGTAGAAGAAATTAAGCTAGGCCTGGGTGGTCTTAACATCCACCTTACCTGATAGGACGTAGTTATACACGATAGTATAGCGCTTTTAAATTACCAGGTTGACGGGATTAGTATAGCGCTGATATGTCTAGTACGGCTAAGGGATTTCGCTAAGCTTAAACTTCATTTAACTGTGGTATTTTAAAATATTAGGGAAGGAGGATATAGACATCTCCCCTTTTAACGCTACTCTCTCACTGCCTTCCCTCTTCTTCCTCTCCTCCTTATTCTTCTAGTGGGCATAGCCTTTAGCGGAGAACGCCTAGACATTTCAAAGTATTTCAGTAGGAGTTAATAGGTCGTTATAAATTATAATCGGTTTGTTAATAACAGCTTACCACATTTTTTCCAAAACTGTTACAGTCTTACACTTATCTTAAAGCAGCCAGGACGGCCCCTTACCGCTGGGTGTAAGATATGGCACCAAGTGCCAGAACTAACAAGGACCTAATTAGTTAATAGTAGCGTTTAAGGCCAGGTTTTAATAATAATATATAATCTATTACAACCTGCACCCGACACAGGCCTCGAGAGGACTGGCGCGGGTTAAGACAGAACGTATAGCAGGACGCCAACAGGTAAGGGGCGTTCTGAAGATGGCTTATTAAGCTAACACTCTTAGACAAGGGGTTTAATGTCACTGTAAGTCGCTATCACTATAATGTACAGAGGTGAGTCTGAACAGTAGGATATAAATAAATAATTAAATACTAACGTGAGGAACTAAAGTCCCTTACGGTAATTATAGTTATAACTATAACTATCTATACTAACTAGCTAAAGGTACCTTATACCTTACTTAATAGCCTGTTACTTAATAAGGAACTAAGCAACTTACTACTAAGCACCTCCTACTTAAAAGTCTTACAGACACTTAATAAATAAACACCTTTACTAAGATTAAACAGCTGCTAGTTAGTTATAGGGGCTTTAGGTCTTTACACCCCTGGCCCAGTGCGCAGTTCTGTATATACAGTTTTTCTATACTATTCCTTATACAGGGGATTTATCAGGCCGCTCTGGCTTAAGTAATAGCCTACAGGGTTATTATATAATTCCCTTTCTTTAACATTCTTTTCCTATAAAGAATCTTAATAAAAGTGTTTCTTTTCTTTAACGTAACTATACCTGTTAACTATATGTAAAAGCGCATTTTAAAAAACAGCACCTTTTATTACCGTAACCTTACAGACTTTATTTCAACTTTTAAATTACAAATGTCGCCTTATAGTCATTATTCTTTAAAATCACTTTCCTATCTTATTACTACGCAGTTAAATAATTACTTTAAATACTTACTAACAGGGGCTTTATTTTTATATAACACGTTTAATTATAACAATACCTTCCTCTAACAGCTCCTTTCTAAGAAATGCTATTTTAACGTAAAATATAACGTTACTACGCAGAATTTAAAGCTAAAAACCTAAAAGCTCTGTAAAGCCGCTACTTAACTTAAACAGATCAAAGTCTAGCGCTGTAAAACGGAAAAGCGAGCTTTTTCTACTTTTAACCAGGAGGTAAAGATCCTTTATTTCCAGGAGTAAGAGGAGGCCTGTCTAGCCGCTCCTCCCGAGGTTAGCAAATCCTTCAACTAAGGAAGCGTTTTAACAGGGACACCTGTTAGTTCTTTTTCTAAAAGGTTATTATAACTAACAATTTCTTCTTAACTTAATCTGTAGCTCCTTTTTCCAATACGTGAAGGGCAGCTCCTTTTTTACTAACTTATTTTTATATAAAGCTTACTAAAAGCTTTAAAGGTTTAACCTTTTTATTAAGTTTAAGGTCTTTTTAACCTTAGCTAAGGGTTTTAATAAATGTCTTTCCGTACTTACTAAAAAGTTTCCTACTATTTCTTAGGCTTTAAATCCTATAATAATTTTACTTTTTAGTATAGTAATTTAAATATTAAATCTTATCTTATTTCTAATTCTTATTATTAGTTTTAATTAGTTTAGATTCTTTTAATGGAACTTTATAATTAGATTTAGGTATTTAAGATTTTTAACTAGTTCTTATAAATTACTTTTAAGGCCGTAATTTAGTTATTTAACGAGATATTTAAATATATTCTTTCCCTTTTATAAATCTATAACTTCCTTAATGTCATACTTATCTTTATTAATGTCAATCTTAATCTTCTTTTTTAAAGGAACTCCTTTTAAGGCAGGTTCTAAAAGTAAGATGTGAAAAACCTTAATCTGTACCTTTATATTAACAGGTAGGTCTAGTTCGTAATTAAAGGTGGCGACCTTTTTCTTAATTTAAAACAGTTTATACCTTTTAAAGTTAAGCTTTTTATTAAATCGTTTCAAATGTAAGTTTTATAAAAAAAGGTAAACGTAATCCCCTTTTTAAAAAGTTAATCCCTTAACTTATTCATTATTATAATAAAGTCCTTTCTTAAACATTAACTGTTTAGTTTAATATTTATTAATAAACTTCTTTATCTATTCATGTGTGAATTTAAGTTTAGTTTATAAGTAGTTATGTAGCTTTTATATTTAGTCTGTGTAGACTGTAACTTAGGGGGTGCTAGTAGGTAGGCTTTAATAAAGTTTAGGCTCTTTACTGTAATTAGTAAAAAATGGTGATATACTTATTAACTTAACTAACGTTATATTATAAGTTATTTACATTATTAGTAACAGCTTAAGTTAATTATCTTATTTATAGTTAACGTAGGCTTAAAGATACGTTATAAGTATTTAATTAACTTGTTCTATTTAACTATTTATCTATAAGTAGAAAGTTATTAAAAGCTTACTTTTCACACCTATTCTTTACATTAACCTTTACTAAAACTTCAATACGATTAGCTTATCTTAATCTGTAACGATATTATCTGGTTAAAGGTGTTATAAAACTACCTTTTTCTTAAAAATATAAATAAGTTACTTTACTATTATATCCTTTAAAGTTAGTAAAAAGTAAGCTTACTTTATTAATCTATCAATTATTATAAGGATCTAGTTATAAGTAACTCTTATAATAAGGTCCTTAAACTTTAAGATCTTAATAATAAAGTTAAGTAAGATAGAACTTTATAACACTTATAGTATAAAGAGTAGTTTAAGAAGTTTATAAGGCTTATACTGCTAATTTTACTTACAGTAACAGACGTTATAGTTATTAATTACTTCTTTAACTAACTTCTTTATTTTTAAGAAGGTATATATTTATTAAACCTATATAAGAGTCTTAATTTAGCCTATGTGTCTTTTAAGTTAAGATTTATAGACTTACTAGACGTACTTTTTCCGTTTTCCTAAGTCGTAAATATATAATTTCTCTTAATATTAAAGCCTTACCTTTAGTTTAAGTACGTTATTTACACCTTTTAATAGCTATTCTAGTTAATAATTAGTTTTATTATAGTTTAGATATTTTAAGCACTTTTTACTACAGTCTTACACGTGCCTTAAGAAGTCTTTTAATAGGTATTTATATTTACAGGTTCCTTCTGTTAACCTTTTTGCTTAAAAGTTCTGTTATTACTAATAAATATTATACTTTATTTATAAGTTTATATAAACGTTAATAGTTTATTCTAACATTTAATTATCTGATATTTATAATGTGTGTTTTAAAGTGCTGTTTTTTACTTTATTAAATATAGTGATAAGGATTAGGACTGGATTAATATCTTTATAATCCTATTTCTGACTAAGAGTATTAGCTTACCTATTATCTTTTCCTTTAATATAGTAAATCTAAAAGTGGAACGGGGCTATTAACTCTACCTATTATGCTTATCATAAGCTAAGTTCTTTCGTTAAAAAGTATTAAAGGTTATTATAGTTTAAAAAGACCTAAATTAGTTCTTTTATACCGCTTAGATACAGTACCTATTTAGTAAAGTATTAAATAATCGTTATTAGTTCCTTATTATAAATTAAGTATTGTAAAGTTAGGTTATAAATCCTTTTTAATAAGAAGGTAACTAGGTAACGTTTCTTATTATCCTAGACTTAGTTAAGTTCTCTGCCAATTATAAACTTTAAAGAGTCTGTTTCTACTTAAAAAGGTTTTAAGAAATCAGGGAGGGCTAGAACTGGTGTTATAATAAAGGCGTACTTAAGGTCTTTAAATACCTTCTACTATCTATTAGTCCACTTAAACGGCTTTCCCTTACCTGTAAGTTTATAAAGTAATCTTACGATTTTCGTAAAGTACTTAATAAAATATTAATAAAAGTTCGTAAAGCTAATAAAAGCTTATAACTCTTTCTAATTCTTCAGAGTAGGCTAGTTCTTAACTGCTTCTGTCTTCTCCAGTTACATCTTAAGCTTTTTAAGGGTTACTCTAAACCTTAAATAGTTTAATTCTTAAATGTAGAAATAGCTTTTCTTTAAGTTTACTGTTAGCTTTACCTTCTTAAAAGCTGTTAAAACCTATTATATATGTTTTTAATATTCTTTTAAAGTTTTAAAATAGATTAGAACGTTATTTAAATATATAAAGATAAACTTATTAAAAAAGGGGTAGAGAATATTATTAATAAGGCTTTAAAAGGTTGTAAAGGTGTTTATTAATCTTATTAGCATGATATAGTACTAGTAATGCCTGTTATAAGTCTGAAAGGCTGTTTTATGCTTATCCTCTTCTTTTACTCTAATGTAGTTAAATCTTATAGGGAAGTTAAGATTAGAAAACTAATTTACTTTAATAATCCGTTCTTACATTTCTGTAATAAGTGGTAATAAGTAACGATTTTTAATTATATCTTTATTTAACGTTTAGTAATTAATAATTATATGTAACTTATTATCTCTCTTTCTTAAGACGAATAATATTAAGTACTTTATTAAGGATTAAAACTTCACGATAAACCTGTTCTTTAAGTTCTTATTAACGTACTCCCTTAAGGCCTTAGCTTACTAAAGGTTTAAGTGGTAAGGCTGGAAGTTATAAAACTTCACTCTTAGCTTTAGTTTAATTTTATAATCTTATAGTCTGTAATCTAGTAATTACAGTATCTTCTTTCAGAATAGGGTAAACTTCCTATATTCTGTAAGTACTTTAGATAAATTAACTTCTTTATTCATCTGTAGATCAGCCTTTTGCTTTTTTCTACTTTCTAAATCGTTATTTAAGCAGTGCGGTAGACTTTCTAGTCCTTTAATTATCTTAATAAACCTAACTTAAACCGTATTTAGTTTTAAGGGTTTAGCGTGCTTTTAAATGCTTTATATATCTTTAGAGCAGTTTAAAGCCTTCTTAGCTTTCTTTAAATAGTGATTATAACTAAGGGATTTATTAAAGGTGAGGTAATTACTCCTTTAGTTAATTATAAGGTTATATTTCTCCAGCTAGGGTAGACTTAGTATTATATCGTAACTTATAACTAATGTAACGTTAAAGTTTACTTGTTATTTATCCCTGTCCACTTTAATTAGGAGTGGCAAGTAGTAGGTAACTTTGCCGTTATTATATTAATATAGGCCTCCTTCTTTATTTTGAATGGGAATAGCCTTTTTATACTCTTTATTAAGGAGTTTCCTTTAGTTAACTAATAAGGGGTGTATTAAGTTAGAAGTACTCCTACTATTAATTACTACTTTTACCTTAAATAACCTCCCTTTTCTGTCTATTATATTAATATTAATAAAGTAATGCTTATATTTCTTTAATATCTAAGTTATAGTAATCACTTATCTTTAAGGTCTTATTTAGCTTAACTTTTAAGTACCTCTTCTTTTTCTTAAGGTTTTTACTAATTAGTAAATTACTAGTTTCTAACCTTTCTAAAGGGCTTATAGCTTTTTCCTAATTCTTTCTAAAAAAATAAGTAGCTTTAGTAAACTTAGCGATTAACCTTCCTTAAGTTTTTACACCTTAGTGTCTAGTTAACTTTAAACGGTATAATGTTTTGGAAGTCCTTAATAAGACGATAGTACGCTTTACGGGACTGGATTATAGTAATATCTTTTTACTTTTAGATCCGTTAGTAATCCTTTTACTTTTACTATTCTTTAGCTTTTCCGTTAAGGTGTAACGAGCACGTTGTAACTGGGCAGTTATTAAGTACCCCTCTTTACTAACATATAGTGGGAGCCTAGTTAATTACGGTAACCTTCCGTTTATTATTAAATTCTTTTATTAGGGAGTAGGAGACTTAGTAGTGGATTGATTTTAAATTTATTCTTATAATAATGTAGTCCTGTTTCCACGCGTTAAGGAAATAGTTATAAAGGGCCTTAGGTCTGTAATACTAGTTAAAAGCGTAATTATTATATATATAATTAATTTACAGTATATCTTTATAACTAGAGTAGTTAATATTAACTGCAGGTGCTACAGTTATAAAGTATAGAATAGGGGAAGTAACACCTTATTTTTTCTCTTCTTCTACTTACCTTTATATATATTATTTCTCTTAAACCTTTTCTTAAAACTTAAGTAGTAATAATCCAGCTTATTCTTTTATAAAATAATCTTCTTTAATAAGTTAATATTTAAGTTAGTTAACGAAACGAACTTTATTATAAAGTTTTAACCTAATCTCTACTATTCTATCCTTAGACGTTACAGTAAGACTTTCAATTTATAAGTCCTTTATTTCATTTATTAACTTTTAATGCTTTTCTTTTAGTTCCTAGACCCTCTGTTAATATGTTTACTTTATACCTCCTTAAGGGACCTTTAAGGTACTAGTCTAAGGTACACTAACCTTAATGTAAGGTAGTTATCTAAGCTATCCTTTTTCTAAAGAGGTAAAGATATTAATCCACTTAATATACTTAAAGTGTTTAAAAGTCTTGGGAGGTATTATTAAGAAGAACTTCCGTTTCTCTAGTTTAATTCTCTTAATTTACTCTCTTTCTCCTTTTAAAGTTTACTTTATTATTTAAATAACCTAAAGGGCTAGTTTTTTAACTCCTTTTACTATCTTAATAATTTCTAAGTTAAGGTCTTTCCTAGACTTCCTTAATTCCTAGGCTTATAAGGTAAAGTTTTTAAGGCTTATAACAGCTAACTGGAATATCTCTTCCTAAAGTTAGTCTTTTATAACCTACACCTTTAAGGGTTTTAAGTTTCCACCTTAAAGTTAATCTTCTATAACCTGCACTTTTATAACTAACTTTTCTAAAGCACCCTTAAGGACTGGGTACATTACGTCTTAGGGTTCTTCCTCTTCTTTTTCCTTATCTCTTAAATTATACTTATTTATTTAAGTGTAATCTTCTTCGTTACCTATTATCCTAATATGGATATCTCCTAAGTTAAACCTGATATGCTTTCCTCCTTCCAGGACAGGTTTCTAACCGATTTACTTTAATAACGGGCACTGCTATGCTATATATCCTTTCTTGTTACAGTTGAAGTACTGGACCTGTGACAGGTCTTTAAGCTGCTTCTGTTACAGTTATTGTTAAGGCTTATTACAGTTAGGTTAATTCTGACAGTTCACTATACTAATGTCCATTAGTCTAGAGTAGTAACTTGTCGTGGTTAACTAGTTCCCCTTCTTAGGTTTACTTAGCTAGTAAGGGGTCTGTTCTTTTTAGAAGTTTTTCTAATAATGGTAATTATAATACTAATTATTAGCTTTAATGGCTATCTTAACTAGTTCTTATAAGCAGTCTGGTTAATCTTCTTAGTAGAGATCTCTGGTGATATGTTCTTTTAGACTACTTTAAAACAGCATTACTAAGGCCTCTTAGCTAAGTTTAGTCTTTACTGTTTCTAATTTAAAGCGTGTAGAGAAATCAAGGACTAAAGATGTCTGCCTTAGGGCTATAAGCTGCTGTTTAGCCTGCCTAAGGGTGTTTAGTTCTTTAAACTCAGTCTGGAGTTAGTTAATAAAAACGTTAAAGTTGTCGAAAAGGGCTTAAGTCTTAAGGGCCTCTTTACGTACTCTATTTATAAAGAGGTTATTAATTATCTTTATATAGGGTTTATACTAGTAAGCAGCTACTCTATCTAGTAGGGCTTTAGTGAACCTGACCTTTCCTTCTTTTTTGAAGAACTGCTTATCGTAATAGGTGATGTAGCTTTAAAGCTGGGTTATCTATAACTCCAGTTATGTAAAGTCTCCCTTAAAGCGTAACAGTAAGGGGAGCTTTACTTATTTTTTCTGTAAGCCCTTAAGGTCATTATTCTCTAACTTAATAACGTTAAGTTAAGCTTGGAGTTTTTCAATAAGACCGATTCGACTTTTAGTGTCTCTAGGGAAAGCTTCGTTAAGTTCCTTAACTAGTCCCTGCTAGTTAAGGTTTAAGTTTTCAAGGCGTGTAGCTAACTTATTAATAATAGGGAGCTAAAGCTAAGCTTACGCCTCCTTAATCTCCTTTCCTTTTCTTAAGGTTAATATATTAGTAGGAAAGAGGTGGTGTCTAGGAATTTAATAAATAACGTTTAGAATTAAGACGTTAATATTATATTATAACCTGTACCTAATATAGGCCTTAAGAGGACTAGTGCAGGTTAAGATAGAACGTATAGCAGGACGTTAATAAGTAAGGGGTGTTCTAAAGACGGTTTATTAAGTTAGCACTTTTAAATAAGGGGTTTAATGTTACTATAAGTTACTATTATTATAATATATAAAGGTAAGTCTAAATAGTAAGATATAAATAAATAATTAAATATTAGTGTAAGGAACTAGAGTCCCTTACAGTAGTTATGGTTATAATTATAACTATTTATATTAGCTAGTTAAAGGTACCTTATACCTTACTTAATGGCCCGTTGCTTAGTAAGGAACTAAGTAACTTACTATTAAGCACCTCCTGCTTAGAGGTCTTACGGACGCTTAGTAGGTAAGCACCTTTGCCAAGACTGAGTAGCTGCTGGTTGGTCGTAGGGGCTTTAGGTCTTTGCACCCTTAGCCCAGTGCGCAGTTCCGTACATACAGTCTTTCTGCACTGTTCCTTGTGCGGGGGATTCGTCGGGCCGCTCCGGCCTAAGTGACGGCCTGCAGGGTCGTTACATAATCTTGACGGTAAAGGGACCTTTATTACTGAACTAGACTTTAAAGACGCAGCCTTTAGAGCTATATCTGATAGTAGCGCGCTAATTAATGGTCTCTGGCTTAAAGCGACACTGGTGTAGGACTGGATATTTAAAACTTTACCAGTAATAAGATAGGGGGCCTTTTAAAATATCCTTAAAAAGAAAAAGGGGCTGTTAATTAGGTTATAACGTTAAAGGTGGTGTTATGTTTTAATATTATAAAGTTAATGTTTAATAAGCTTAACTTATTAAGATAGGTTCGTTTATCTAGGGCGGAATAAATATAATCCACTTCCCTGCTAGTGATGCCTAACAGTACCGCCCCTACCCTAAGCCGCCATCCCTGCTTAAAGACACCATTCCTTATTATCTTATCGTTTGGGCGGATCTGATTATTAGTCTCTTATTTTTACTGTATCAGTTTCCAACATACCAACTATACTAACCGAGCTTAGACTGCCTAATCCTGTTATTAACTCTATAAGGCTAACCTAAGGCTTTAACACGCTTAACCCTTAATAGTATAACGTAAGTAGATAGTTAATCTGGTAGGAATTTAACTATAAGATATTAGGTTTAATCTTTAATTATCTTATAAATTCTAAGTGGAAAGACCCGCTCCACATTTAAAACAGCAGGGGTGGTAGCCTCGACTCCAAGATATATAATAAGGACCAGCTTAAACACCAGATCCTTAACTGGTATATAATCCCTATTATTAATAATACCTTAACCCATGCTAATAGGGTATTGGGTTTAAAGGAGGAGTCTATTCTTCACTTAGGTAAGTATGGGCGCTGTACCTATAAGTAGTCGGGTAACGGCTGTGAATTTCCCAACTAGACACTTATATCGCCAGGGAGAAAGGCTAAGTATTAAGACAATAATAGCCACCACATTCTTAAAAAGTACTATAACTTACTTCTTAGAGATATTAAGATCTCTTTAAAGTGGAGTCCCTTACTCTATACGGAATAATAGGTTTACAGTAACTAATGGGAGTGGCTAATCCGGCAGGTCTTAACGTATATAAGCAGCCTTAACGTTCGCTACAGGTACAATGGGAGCCAAAAAGTGTCGGCCCCCCTTGCGCCCCAACTATTCCATTTTTGGATACCCTGCTAACCCAACACCTCTCTTCCATTCTTCAATTTCCAGACCGCTTTTTTATCCTTTCAACATCTTTTTTTTGCTTATTGCTTCTGTGATCAGTTATGGCTCGAAAGGAACTTTCTGATACTCAGAGGGCCTTTATTTATGGCCTATATATTGCAGGTCTTTTAAAGAAGTTAATTTCAGCACAGACTGGAACCCCACTTATAACCGTAAGACGAACCATCTAACTGATCGAGCGGAATATCTGTAATAGAGCTGAAAACCTATACTAATCTGCACCACGAGCAGGGCGACCACATAAGCTTAACGACAGAGTTAAACGATAACTTGTTTGTAAAGTAACAGCTGAGAGAAAAGCTACGCTTGCAGAGCTTATAACGCTATTGAAATCTAGTAAGTCCCTGAATCGTAAGACAGTACGAGCGATCCTGAAAGCAGCTAATAAAGCCCGTCGCCACGCCTGTAGGAAGCTGTGGATCTCGGATATTAATAAGAGAAAACGTTTAATCTTCCAGTGGAGGAATAAATACACATCTTAGGTCTTAATCTGCTGGTCGGACGAAGCCTATTTTAAAGTAGGTGAGGATGGCCGTTCCGTTTATGTAACACGCTCCCCTAGAGAAGAATACCTCCCAGAGTGTTTATAACTAATATTTAAAAGCGGAAGAACTAAAGTTAGTGTTTAAGGTTGTTTCTGTGGGCTATATTATGGGCCTATAGTTATATTACTATAAGGAACACGACTTAATAGGTAAGAATACATAGATTAGATCTTTCTTCCTTATTTTCTGCTTTTCTATAATAAGATAAGGGCTATGTACGGCTATGGTGTGATGCTTTAAGAGGATGGGGCATCTTATCATTATAGTGGCTTTGTTGGGTTGGTTAAGAAGGTAGCAGAGATCAGGGTATTGGAATGGCCACTATAATCTCCAGATCTAAGCCTAATTAAGAATATCTGGCATTATATAAAGGTTCGGATCGGTGCTAGGAGGTATAGGATTAAAAACGTTTAATAAATGGTAGAGGTAATAAGGGAGGCCTGGGGATAAATTCCAGTTGAGGTGTTTGTGAAACTGGTTAACTTTATGCTAAAACGGATAGACTTACTTAGGTAGTCGAAGGGTGGCCTTATTAAATATTGATAGATCTATGTATGTTTTTAATTTGAAGTTGTTTGGTTGTGTTTTCGTGGAGTTACGCGTGTTTAAAGTAGGTAGGGTGGTGCTAGCGGGGGGGCTGAGACTTTTTAGCCCCCATTGTACCTTATAACTAATAAGCACCTAATCGTCTTCCAGTTCGCAAGGGAGGTAGTTAACTTAGGCCTTAACACTAGGTGTAAGTAAAGAGTCGTTCTGGTAACCACATATGCCCGGGCGGAGTCTAACAGCACAGATCTCTTTACAACTTTCTAAACTCTGTCAATCTCCTTAACGCTATACTTAGATAAGAGTCTGATAACTAATTTCTAACAGCTGAAGTATTAAGTTATTAACTAAATTAATAGCGGAGAAGGCGTCTTAACCGTTAAGCTCGCCCTATTTTATCTCTATTTAATAGCTAACCACGGCCCTTTAAATATCTAAACATCGTATCCTAGGCTAAATAACTAGTATCGACTAGAAAACGGCACATTTCAGTATAATACATCAGGCCGTACGGTGAGACAGCTTAATCTAAAAGATAAGGTTAAAGATGTAAATCCCTAGTAAATCCCCAACCTAATCAACCACAGCTGCCTTAAAGAGGGAGAAGCTAGAGAGGTGGAGGAGGATTTAGAGGTAGTGTATTAGGCAGATAACGGCAAGTCCAGGCAAGCTGGAAGGGCTTTAAACGTTAGCGTTAATAATAAGAGTACGGCGGTGAACAATCCAGATACTAAAAGTTAATAAGACCCCGCCCCTAACGGTGTGGGTAAGCTAGGCATAAGCTATAAGAGGAGGCGGAGGGGGTGAGGATTTAAGGCTACCACTAGTATAGCCTGCTATCGTGGTACTCCAAGTCTTAAAGTAGTAAGAAGTAAGACCAGGTTATGCCACGGCTTAACAAATCTACCACGTTTAACAATTAGGAGTTTTAAGGAGTTAATAAAAACCAACATCCTCTTAAACTATATTACATAACGTAACCACCAACTCAACTACATAGCCTAAGACTTAAGGCTATAGCCAGCTCTAGTAAACCAGCAACCACGGGACCGCTCTAAAGTTATAGTTAGTAGTAACGCTTCCTACACCGCCAGTAATATCCCCTAACTAACAGACCTGGGAACGGCTCCCAGGAGTAGCAGAGCTTAAGGCTGGCAGCTTTATAACCGACAGTCACAGGGAGGGATTCTAAGTATCAGGTATTATCCTAAAGGCACCCTTATTCCAGCAGCACGTGCTGCTCACATTCATACCTTTAACTATCTTACAGCATAATCTCCACGGTCGCAAGTAGCTACTAAAATGCAATTAAAAGGTAGCCATGCTTACTACTTACTAAATAAGAGGAGAGCAACGTCATTTAACAAACCTAATAAGAATTAAAAGCGGTAAGAGAAGGAGCGTTTTACTAATAGCCTTAGGCTTCGTGGCTATCTGGATTATAAGAGGATATTAACATTAGCACTTTCCGTAAAGAAGGCGGCTAGAGTTATTAAACCTAGCGGGAGTTAAGAACGGTGAGAGAAGTAAAGTCTTAATCTTAATAGCCGCCTAGCTTATAGGAGTTAGAGATTGCAGAGGGACTGTAACTGAGATTTTAAAAGTTGCCGTGTGCCAGCATGGTTAGTGGTTAAAAGCGTAGAGAAAGTAACTGTAAAGGATTATAGGAAGGTAAGCATTAAATTTCGCGAAGATTTTTATGTAGGATGTAAAAGAAAGCCTTAAAGCAGAGGAAGCACATAGAAACAAGCGGTTATTATTACGCAGCTCCTCCATTTAATGTGTTTAATGTGCCAAGAGAGGTTAACAGCAAGCCAGGGTGTAAATAAATTTCACTAAGTCTCTCTACTAAAGGAGATAGTGATAAGAGTGACAAGAGCCAGTCTTAGATAGAATCTAACGCCAATGTTAGACCTAATAAAGCTTAACTAGGCCCTGACCTAGGTGGTGATAACTAAGCGCACCCCACTTTCACTTAAGCCTCTAATAATAAGCAGGACGACGACACTCCAATGCCTGATTGCAGCGCGCTTAGCTTCTCACCGCCGCCTGGCGCAGATGGCGTTATCACGTCAAGCACCCCCTTATAGACGCCTGCTTTCTTAGCTTATAGGATCTGCCGGTGGAAGCCCATAAGGGCTTAATGATAGTAACTGCTGTGCTGCCGTATAGCCAGGCCATAATCGATCAAGCCCTAGAAACTTTAGTCACTACTAATAACGTAAGAGCCAGAGTATTATTACTTTCATCCTTGCCCGCTCTAAGCGCTCCCTTAATTGTGATGCCCACTTGTATAAGGCCCACAATCGCCAGTCCACTTAGGCTAGCTGTGTCTCGCGTTATGTCGTGTCTTAGCAGCTGTCCTTAGCTTAGGTATAGTAGGGAGATTGTCGGCATGGTATGCCAGGATAGCCTGTTATTCTTACGACCTTAAGGCCTACACTGTAAAGATGTTATTAATAGTCAGTATAATATTCGAGAAGAAGGTGTAAGGGGAGATGCACTTTAACTATTATGATAAAAGTGGCCAGAATCGCAGAAAGTAGCGTATTAAGGTAGGGCCCAGTTTTTACAACAGTCACAATCAGTGCCTTTAGAATGGCATTGGGAAGGTGAGGAGCGGCCTGTATCTGACGTAATCACAGGAACGTGTGGCTTATATTACTGGCAGAATTATAAAGGTGGCGTTACTAGATGGAACCTGTTAAGACTGCTGGGAAACAGAACTAACCCTCCGGCTTTATAGAAACTGCCAGCATGGCAGGGGGAGCTTAAACAGCAGACTTTATATACCGTCACCTAACTTCACACACCAGGCCACTAACTGGCTACGTGGTGACTTCACAGTGCAGTGCCCCTTTAGCAGCCATTACACTAAAAAAATAAGTTTTTAAGAATGCCATTGGAAATGACGCACTAATACGGGGCAACTAAAAGACTGGTGGTAGTGTCGGCATCTGTCGGCTATAAGATAATAAAGGGAGGTATTATAATCTAGGTCGTTAACTTTAATACCCACACCTGGCTTCAGATGGCTCTTAAAGCAAGTGGGTTCTTTAATAGCTGTTACATTTCGTCTTACTAAGCAGATTATAGTAGTTATGTAAATTTAATAAGTACGTATAAGGGGTCGTCTCGGCCCGTCTCAGCAATTAGCGCTAGCGGAACGAGCCACAGGCAGAGGCGCATAGCCACCCATAATTTAAGGTTTTAATCGTTAATATACCAAATACTTCTCATTTTTATAATGGCAGCGGTGTATTACACACAAGCTACTACATAAGACTTCTCCTAGGTACATCACTTTAAAAGTACCCACACCCCTGGCTAAATAGCCTTATATAGTGTAACCCTCTTCACTAATATCCCACATTTACCATATATAAGCTTAAAGGGGTTAACTAAACCTATAAACACCTACAAATTCCCTATAGGCACCAAACTGACAGAACAACGTCCCCTTAAGGTGTCTTACGATGGAGAGAGAAGGTGTATATGTATATATTACATATACTTAGTAAGAGCTAGAAGCTCCCAAGCTCGATTAAGAAGGCTATATACGATTAATATTAAAAAGGTCTTCCTAATAAACGTTATACAGATAATTACACTTAACAGGCATCTTAATAATAACCCTAGTTTAATAATTAAAGTCTAAATCTTTATATTAAGTGTCCCAAGGTCTTCGGCATAATGCTTCACAACTGCAGCACCGTCAACTCTTCCTAACAGAGATGCAAGACGAGGAAACTAAGACCTCTATTAGCGTTCTTTTTACTCAACTCAGCCTTTTAACGTTCAGGGACAGCAACGGTTCACACAATACAGCGGAAGAATAACGCTTACTCCCTTTAAACTTTATTTTCACTCTTAAGAACTTGCAAGCGACCACCACAACTTACTCAGCAAGGCCACCGACAAGCTCCTCCCCGGCCGCCCATTCCATCCCCAAACACATATCTAACCAGAGAGACTCCAGATCTTCAAGGAGCTCGGCTTAACAGGTGATAGGGACCGGCAAGGTCGTAAGGGTGTGACAGCTGCCTGGCACAAGAGTCGCGCTTAGCGTCGTGCCGCTAGCGGAATGACGTAATCAGCCAGACGCTAGGTACTGCTAAGAAAGAATAAAGGGTTTGGTAGAGGAGGAACATAGCGAAACGTCGTATGGAAGTAACCGTGCTAAGCTAATAAGGCATAAGCTCCTTGACTCCAGCAAGCAGTGGCGGGTGCCCCTCTGCACCGGGGTGTAACGTATCTAACACCACCCATACACACAGAGGCATTATATTATCCCACTTAAGTTATACTCCCAGCTAGTAACACTTATTTCTCACCTACAGCAGCTCTTAAGTAACAGGTCTGGTGCTTAGTACTTATATTAATAGGAGTGGACAGTTAAGCTATCAAACTGTAAAGGATTAACAGGGGTTATAAATAGAGGGAGGATTTTTCACAGTAAGGTTAACGTCAGTCTATCTACATCTAGGTGGTTAGTATAAAGTGTTTCATTAGACTTTAATAGGAGGAGGTTACAGTTCGGCTAAAAGGGGTTATAGTGCTCTTAAGAGCTGGGTTAGCAGCCTTAACGTAAGATGTTAAGACTAAGTGCCGGTCCCACAATCCAAGCACTGGTACTACCACCCATTTCCTAGCTTTAGTTATATTAGTGGAATCAACCACACCACTTAGCCTAGCTATATTAATGTTATAGATGGATCGCAATCGCCTAAGGTGGGCACACTAGCTGCTTTACACTTATTTAAGCTCACATAATCAAATTCCTAATCTCTAGTGGGAAATAGGCTTAAAGACGGGTTTTAACAGCGCGTTAAAGTAGGCTCTTATCAGGTTGGCATTAGGATACTGGCCCTGTTACGTCGCAACTGCAAAGATGGCGGATTATTAATACACCCAGTGTAATCTTCAGGTTAATTACAATCTTAAAAAGCAGCAGCCTCTGCACGGGAGGTTCCACTTACTACAGGGCTTAGCATTTATACCGGCACCCTTACGCTAACTGAAACCAGTATTTTAAGCCGCATTAACCACGTGATACAGCCCTACAGTGAAAGTCAGTACGTCATGGTGTAAGAATCTGCTTCAGATGGCGTAAGGGCTTATGTCCTATAATATATTAGCTTCCCGCTTACTTTAAAAACTATCCCAGTATAACGTCTCGCTTTATTATCTTACAACCAACAGTCGCTAACGCCACATAGATTACTAAAATACACATCACCACCATAGACCTAAACACTCTTTTATACACCTAGTTCCCCACACCTAAGAGTCTCATGGCCCTCTAAAAGTTCCTCACCATATACACAGCCGACTTACCTAAAGTCTAGAGTGCTAGTTACTTAAGACGCAGAGACTAACCTGGTTATTGCCTTTATTAAATGGGAATCTCCATCACATCTTAAAGAGTTCAATCTAGAGGAAGATCTCTAATACTTAAAAGGGTGCTGCCGTAAGTATCTTAACAGCTATATAGCTCTTGCTAATAAGGCGAAGAAGTGATAGTTTAAAGATAAACGCTATTACAGTAAGTGGCCTTAATTTCTCTTTTCTATCTCCTAGGTTACGGCAGCTCATCTATTAATAAGGGCTTCCATCGTAGGTCTAAATGCCATCCTACATCTTAACTTAAGGCTAACTACCTGTTTATTAGAAATAAGCTTTATCTATACAGATCCTGGTTTCTAAAGGCAGGGCGTGGGGTCGTTACTTACACAAACTGTACTTAACATAGCCGACGCCGACGGCTTACCCGTCTACCTTAAGAGCACCGAAAACGCAATTTTAATATACGAGATTTTAAGCTTCGTCACAATTAGTAATTTTAAAATGGAGATTCCTAAACCGCAGGGCACCACGCCGTTAATAATGTATTAAGAAGTGTGTATAGTGTGGAACAGCCTTTAATAATAGAGTAGAGCAGGGCGGCTTAGAGTTCTCTAGCTCCTCCAGATGTATGTTAAATGGCTCCATAGGCCCTCTACACAAGCATAATATACTAAATGCCATTCCATTATAAAGATATCTCAATCTCCTCTAGCGTATCTTAAATAGTAGACATAACGGCGTTGTCGCAGATGGAATTAAATAAAATGCAGAACGTTTCAATCTTCCCTAATAATTATCACCGTGCGATATACCATACCTTAAGCCTTGCTGTATTATTACGTCCACGCTTTATTAATATACCTTGGCAATCGCGGGACCTACATAATTCCACGCTAATGGAAAGACAGCAGTGTTATAAGCTTACTAATAGGTGGTGGATATTAGCAGGCCAGGGCCTGTTAGGTAAGCTAGCGCTCTCGTTTATAAAATATTAGAGATTTTAGTGGAAAACGTAATAACTTTATCACAGAGGGTAAGATCAAAAGGTGAATTTACTATACACATTTATATCGTTAGGTTAAGACAAAGGCGTGGTTACTAAGGGCGTATAGGGTGAGATTTAAAGCAGTGTCTCTTATCTTATAGATTTATATTTAGTTATAGTTAGAATCGCAATAGGCATACCAGATGCTTTAATGGCGATTATAAAGCCTATAATAAGCGTAATCTTCACGATCACTACAGTTATCTTAACGATCAGCTCTACATACGCCCTCTAACGTCAACAGTAACAGCACCCTGTGGGATCAAGCCGCAAAGGCGTGGCGTACAAGTCGCGGCGCGTGAAATAAGTAGGCAAGGCCTTAGCAGGCGTGGAGGGTAGTAAGCGGCGGTGCTAAAGGAGGTATAACTAGTGAATAAGTGATGCGTAATGGCATCTAGGGTGAGGTAAGCACTCCCGCTATAACAAATCTCCTTCACTACTCTAACGATGCCATGTATAGCACACGCACCTTATCCACATCCCCACCACACCTTACACATCACCACTATATACAGCACGGTCTACACCATCCTATCATTAGCCTCGGGGATGGCGTGTGTAATCTGTAAATACCACACTATTAGCGTCTTCGGTTCTACATACTGCCTAAGCAGTGTAATGTAAAGTTATGCCGGGTTATAAGTGTGACTTGCCGTGTGGGTAAATAGTGGAGGTGATAGGTCACTTAGAAGGTAATAGGGGCTTACGGGCAGGTTTAGTTACTGGTTTTTAAGCTAGTTCACCTGTTACAGGCGGTTGGGTTGCGACCGAGAAGTGATTAGAGTGGTCCGCTTAGTTAGATACAAATCTGTGTCTTCTTCCTATATCAGCGGCGGCCTTCTATAGGCGGCCTTGTTAGGATTATCGTAGTAATAATGACGTTAACCTCTTATCTCTTAATAACGTGTGGTATCGCGGTAGGCCTGGAATTGCTTACGTGCAGCGTAAGGGTGATAGAGACTCCTGACATCTAGTAACGTGTTAATGGATGAATACTACACGGTGCTCACTAGGGCTGGTTTCCACGTCTTATCGGTCTACACTCCCACGCTCTTCGGCATCTTTATACACCCTGGCCTAATATGCCCTGTAATATAGCTGTTGTTAATGTTAGTGTCTACGTTAACCTATACCACATTAACTTACTGTAATGTTATTATAGAGGAGGGCATCCACACTATCACCTGTATAGGAATGCAACTTAAGTAATGCTTAGTAACAGAATTAGGGTACTATATAAGTTAGTAATTAAGGTTAACTTATAACTATACTATCACACACACAGTTATAGGGGTAAGAACGTTTCCCATAAATACGTGTGGAGAGTAGTTTATATCTTACTCTTACTAAACTAAAACTCTAAATAAGCCATTATAAAGCAGATGCTTAGTGTAGACACCGATGTAGTTACAGGTTAAAAGGAGTCGTACCGGCTTTTTTATAAGCATTTTCAAGTTCTGTAAATTTCTCTGAAACTAAGGAACTGCGTAAAGAGTTGTACGCAAATGTGGAACCTTAATAGCTAAGCTTACTAGTTAGTGATGCAGTTCTTAGTGTTAAGTTATCGCCAGCTGGTAGTTGCCATTACTGTGCTTTTACCATAAAAGCTATTATTAGGACTCTCACGCGTTCTTTCCACCTGTGAGTCTTTCCTTCCATATCTAATTACAAAGCTATTAAGATGGCCTACGCTCTCTCGACAACAATTTCAAGCGCCTTCCGTTCTTTCCATCCGTCTTCAGTATAAAAACGGCAACATATTAAGACTTCACTCTACTACCTCTTCTCTTAATAACACTCACGCTTATTCTGCCTCGCGAGAGTTCACCCTTCCACCCTCCCTTCCAAGCCCAGCTAAAGCGACCGTGACTGCTAAAGGTACTAAGGTCCCCGTTACCAGTGTTTATAAAGCTCGGTAATATCAAGGCTAACTTAAACTTACCTAAATACCATACAACTACTAATATACCATCTCTCTAAGAGCTCTTCAGTGCTCACCAGCACCTCTAGACGCTGTAAAGCAAAACTATCGACCGTAAAGTTGTCAACGGCGCACTTATTACGGCTAGCAACCCTACCTTCACCAATTAGCTTGCCTTAGGGCCGCTGACTGAATATATGAAGAAGATGCTACAGAATCACCCTCTCCACGACATCTAAGTCAGAAGCGTCTTTATTAACAGCGTCAATAACCCTCACTTCTTTTACAGCTTCGCCAGAGGAGAGGTTCCGGCCGATGTCATAAAGGGCTTAATTACCGCTACCACAGCTACCACCACAACCCAGTTTATCAGATACCAGGACTGCCTTAGTGCTTAAGAGGCCGGGGTGTATTGGTTTAAGGACTGTTATATCCATAACAACCCCGAGCACAAAGCCTACGCTTCTTATGACATCGAAGGCTCTAAGTGCTGCGATGTCACCTTCTCTGACAACCGCTCTGCCACTCTAATAGTCATGGCTCTAAACACCCACGCTACTACCCCCCCTAACGTCACTTCCAGCAACACAGCCACCAATGCTCCCCCAGGCCCAAGCAACGCCACTTCAGCAGGCGACGGCTCGGAGTTCGTGGACTCAAGTGACGATGGCGATGAGTTCTGGCACATGGGTTAAACCCCCGGCTTAATTGCTTGGGATTCTGAGCCAGACTGGTGTAAGCAGGGTTAGGCATTTCTAGAGTTGGAGCTGGTGTTGTCTCGAGAGGATAGTTTTGGGGACGCCAGTCTGGAAGGCGTTTTAGGGCACGGTGAATCGGAAATGGGAATTTCTTCAGGGAGGCAGAAATTCGAGTTTAGGGTCGCCGTCGGTCAGCGCTGCCGACCTCGCATCGAAGCGCTCCCTGCAATACGTCTGGGTCGACACATGCTGCATCGACAAAACGAACTGCGCCGATCTGTGCGAAGCCATCAATTCCATGTACCAATGGTACAAGCGAGCTGCCGTTTGCTATGTGTTCCTCACTGACGTCGCAACCCTCGACGGCTTCGAAGAGCAGGACTCGGAGCTCCGGTCGAGTCGATGGTTTACCCGTGGCTGGACGCTTCAGGAGTTGGTAGCCCCCGAAACAGTGGTGTTCTTTGCCAGAGACGGCACCTTTCTCAACAAGTCCTATCCAACCAACTTTGTCAAAGTTCTAGGCGAAATTACCGGAATCAGCGTCGACGTGCTCAGCGGAAACCTGTCTCCGGGCCAGCTCAGTGTCGCCACGCGGATGAAGTGGGCTGCCCACAGGGAGACAACACGCCCTGAGGATCAGGCTTATTGCCTGCTCGGATTGTTCGACGTCAACCTACGCCTTTCGTACGGCGAAGGAGGGCCCCGTGCTTTCCTCCGCCTCCAAGAAGAGATCCTCAAGACCACCAACGACCAATCCTTGTTCGCCTGGGACCTGACACCAATGAACAGCAACGCAGACCCAGACGCTCTTTACGGGCTCTTTGCCCCATCTCCGGCCAACTTCTTCCGGTCAGGTAACATGCACCCGCTTCCGAGGGCCAACACACACGCCAGCGTTCCCGCTGATATGACGAGTCAAGGCCTCCGGATACGACTCTATCTCGAACTAGTGAGCAAGTCTCTGCCGGACAGAGCCGACCCACTCGAAGAGGACTATTTTGCCATCCTTGATTGCGACATTCTTAGCGCAGGCCGCCATCGGAGACCAAGCATACGCTTGCGGCGTGTTTCCGAAGACCAATATGCCCGTGTCCATCTCAAAACATCGGTGGAATACCTAGACATCCCTATACCACCTGACACAGCGGGAGACTACAGCGGTTACCGTACTATTTACGTTCATCAAACTCCTGTGCATCACAGCCTGCCACACATTCAGGTATCGCTAGCCAATCGGCCATGCTGCGAAGATCATAACCCGTTGAGAATCCCCGTATTCTCTGAAAACGGGTCGACTTACACGCTCAAGGACGTGTACCCCAGATCCCGGTGGAACTCTCACACGATGACCATGGCAGTCGAGTATGCGCGAGAACCAAGCCTGACTGCTGCCTTCCGGTTCCAGCGGGCACACGTTGGTCCAGGTGAACTGCGCCGATGCGTCGACGTCATCGTTGGGATCCAACGAACCGATGTCCTTCAGTGGGAAGGATGGTGCTTCCAGCTTGTTTCCAACGTCCGAAAAGACTTGGCGGCCGTGTTCTCCGAGGTCGAAAGAAAGATGCACAGGATAAGCAAGACCCCTTACGGCGCAGACATGACGCCTGGCGCGCTGTGTTCGCTCCTTGGCCACGATGTCGAGCACTCTGAGGTCACCATTGAAGACTTGGAACAGCAGGGTCGGCCGTATCTGTCGATTGAAGTGTCGGAGGGATCCGAGTCTCAGGATAACGCAAGCTCAATAGAGCGGCCTAACCCTGACCCCGAATCCCCCATTGAGCAGCCGGTTACCATTACCGACAACCCATCTACGGAGCTGTTAATTCCACCGGCTCCCCATTTTGCTTCCAGTCACGACCCACACAGAGCAAGACACTCGGCCAGATTATACCTACGCCCATACAACACCTATTCCAGTACATCATTATTGATTCGAGACTTGCAGCAAGCAGTACCACCACAAATCCCAACGCTCAACCCACAACAACAGAACAATTCACCACTTCAGACCAACCACAGCGCTAGGGCCCCCTCCCCTTCCCATTCCAATCAGCACAGTGAGGTACCACCAAGGACTTCGTATGCAGATCGCTACCGCTACAGTCTTCCCACGCCCAGTCCTTCTCCGGACCATGGTGAAAGGCGGCAGATCAGGCACGGACATAGTCTCTCGCAGGAAGAGAGACGGGTTCAGCTGAGATCTGAGGACAGAGCTGTTTCAAGGGCTGTAGAGTATGCCCCCGGCACAAGTCACGGCCTTAGGCGTGCTAGGGCCTTTTCACGGTTGATGTCTAGGACTCCGCCGAGCGGCGAAGAGGCAGGAGAGGGGGAGGCGAGCCGTAGGGTGAAGCCTGTGTGGTATTGAGGGGGTGTTGTTTTAGTCTGTTGAGCTGAGCTCACAGCCAGAAAACGCGAAGATGCGGGCAACAGCCTGAGATACTCCATGCGATAGTGATATGACGAGGAAGTATGCAAATGCTATCTAGGCTACAAATACTTTTCTTGCTGTGCTATATACCCCAACTCAGTGCCCCTCAAGGACAACAATTTCTTCGTCTGACTCAAAGGCGACCTTGGTATCAGGTTTGTTGCATTCTCGGCAAGTACAGCGACCATGTGGGCCGCGGCCTTATAGGAGGTTTGAATGTTAGCATGCATATCGGAAGCACTGTCTGCCCAAAGCACTTACCCGTGTGTTGATTGTGAGCATCTCAATATCGATATTGGTAATGTTGTCGCAGGGGGTGTGATAGCAAGCGTCATCTGGAGCCCCTGCACCGGTAAACAAGATACCAACCGGCTTCTCCAAAATGTTCATGAAATGCTCGTAGTCACTCCCCCCACTCAAAGGTCCTGCCTCTGTCGGAACCCCAATCTGCTTGAAATAATCCAGCCAGATCCTCTCAATGACCTCTGACCCGGGCGCCCCTCCCAATCCATCACTATCACTCCCATCCCCATCACCAACATAATACGTCCCCTTCGCCACCATATCAAAATTCAGATACGCCAGTATCCTATCCGCCTCCCCCGGAAACCCCGTCAAATTCTGACAATAAAATTGCGATCCCACACCCATATTCTCCTCCGCTCCCCACCACGCGAACCGCAGCGTATTCTTCGTGCGATACCTTGCCGCCGCCTTGAACACTTCCAATATCAAACTAACCCCCGACCCATCATCATTAATCCCCGCCGAGCTCTGCACACTATCCAGATGCGCACCCAGCATCACCACACTCCCACTCCCACTTCCACTTCCACGGTCAGAATCGGAATCACCGCCCGTAACCTCCGCAAATACATTCTCCGACATTCTCACCTCCTGCACCTGCTTCTGCGCAAACCGTACACGAATCACCTCCCCGGAACGTAACCGCTCCACAAGAGCCTGCCCTTCCGCTTGACTGATGACGCCGGCGGGTACGTACCCCTCCCCGGGAACAGCTAGTCCTGCTGCTAATACCTCCGCAGGGGAGCTATTGTAGAATATCACAGCGGCGGCACCGGCTTGTGCTGCGATGAGGATTTTACTCCCGTAGGAACCCCCTATATCATCGCAGCGGCCGCGCTCGAGGAGGATGATTTTGTTTTTGATATTAACTGGCAAGGAGGAATATGAGGAGGCGTTGCATGCTGCAGTTCCAGCCGGACCGAGGACTAACTCCGCTGAAATACCGCCCGCGGGAGTGGATGGCGTATCTTCGATGCCTACCACTTTTGGGCTGATTGTAGTGTTTGATACCCCTGTGATATGAAGAGAGATAGATTCCACCCAGGAGAAGTTCCCGGGGAAGGATTGCTTGTAGATCACGGTGCCGGGGATGTCGCTGATGTGGGACCAGATGTAGTCGACCGAGGCTTGGTAGCCGGGGAGACCGAAGGCGCGGTTTCCGCCGTTGGCGTCGGCGATGGATTGGAGGGCGGTTAGGTGGGAGAGGAGGTTGGAGGGGTTGATTTCGGATTGGAGAGCTGTGGAAGAGGTGGGTGGTTTGGTGGTGGGCTGCTGTTCATGTTGTCCCTGGGCGGAGAGGGCGAGGAGGGTTGTGGTGAAGAGGTGGGGTATCATGGTTGCTGTGTTGGCGTTCTTTGCTAGTGGGTGTCGTTGCAGTGGAAGCTTGTTGGGGCTTTCGGAGGTGCAAAATGTTCTTTAAAGTACGAAGTACGATTTGAGAGTTGCCATCAGGCTATAACCCAAAGACCCCACTGCTACTGCACAACTGGATGCAGTGGTGGCTTGTCATGATCCTACGGCCAATTCCCGGTCGTTACACTAGAAACTTAACATATGGTTTCCCTCTGTTAACGGAGAAGAATTCCAGTTTTCACTGCCCACGCCGCACCAACGCGGCATCAACCATGGTGTTTGGTAGCTAGAAACATCCTCATTCGCCAAGGCTCGCTTCTGTGCCGCCAGGGCACTTTGCCGAGGCAGAATAATTGATCAAGGCTGTATGCGGCTGTATGAGAAATCCCGGAGGCATGGATACCTTGGCCTTGACGGTAAATTGTCTAGCTACCGGAGTCCGGGACAGGCATGGTATGCTTGATTGGTCCCTACCCACTGTCGTGCATGAGTCCTGTCTCTTAATACCAGCACTTTTTACTTATCTTGATTCCAAACAACTGTAATGACATGATGTGACTTTGACTTCTAACATTCCCCTTGGAAATGAATATGATTCCAGTGCCAACTTGGGTAGATTACCATCAAGATTCTATTTCCGCGGCTCATTGCTACTTGACTGTGACAATGGATCACAGCGTGCACATCCCATTATGTAAAGGATTTGGGCTCTTCAGCCTTCAGTGGTCCACCTCAGTCAGCGGCCTGAAATGCCCAGACAAAGATTACACACTGTTTCGGATGTAACAAACTAATCAGAAAACATGAATCTATTGCATGCAAATGCTTGGCTTTGTCGCTGATTAACTCTGTACAACCATAACGAAACGACTTTGGAATCATTCAAAGCCATCAAAGTCTTGTTAGTGTTCACCAGGCAGGTATATAAAGATGAAAGTCAAAGGGCATGAAATACGCGACTACTCTTACAAACAAGATCATCCCATTCAGTTCCACTATCTGACAGCTTGAAGATTTACCCAACATGGCATCTCCAGAACACTACGACTTCATCGCCCTCGGGGCTGGCGAGGTAGGGAAGCTCCTCTCCTGGGATCTCTCCTCCAAGCACGGCAAAAAATGCGCCGTCATCGAACACGGTCCCATTGCCGGCGCCTGCCTAACTGTGGCCTGCATGCCCAGCAAGACCCTCGTCCACCTCGCGTCTATCGTGCACCAGACTCGTCAAATCGCACCGCACTTCGTCTTAGGGCCCCTTAGTACTGACACCAGCAACATACTCGCCAACCTCTCCGCCATTATAGCCCAGAAGAAAACCGTCGTCGACGGCCTCGCCAATACCTTCCTTGAGGCTTTCGACGATACCAAGGTCGAACTTATCCGCGGACACGGCACCCTCGTCGGACCTAAGACCATCTCCGTCAACGGACGCCTGCTCACGGCGGGTACCCTCGTCATTAACACGGGATCCAAGGCCGCGGTAGACTATACTATCCCCGGTCTGGCCGAGGCGAAGCCCATGACACACGTGGAGATCATCGAACTGACGACGCTCCCAAGTCATCTTGTCATTCTCGGCGGTGG
>Ga0247758_1000246_pt1 | contig 47062 bp, 40 predicted proteins | sample UWRJL156409C4_FD_180950 | JGI IMG/M metagenome (GOLD analysis project Ga0247758, IMG submission 180950) | Plant litter microbial communities from Arlington Agricultural Research Station in Wisconsin, United States - UWRJ-L156-409C-4 | ecosystem: Environmental > Terrestrial > Plant litter >...
GGGGCTGGGGAGGGGGACGGGAGTGGGTGAGTGGGGCGAGAGGGAGTAAGGGCTGAATGCGGGGGCTGAGGGGGGAGTTGGGAGTTGATGGATGGTGTGCGTGAGTGTTAGTGTATTGTCTTGGTCTGGGTCTGGGTTTGTCTTGTTATTTAATCATAGTACGATACACATCGTCGATATTGTCATTGCGACGGGACTAATGTGGATTGGCATGTTGAAATAAATGTAAGAGTACTGAGTAGCGCGGGAGCCGTCGGATCAGGCCGGAATGGAGTGGCCGGTTGGTTGCCCTTCTGGTCGCAACGGCAGTCGTTTGGAACTGGTCACTTTCGACAGCCCGGGTATGCCAGCCGGGCCAATTGTTGGGCGACGCACATTGGATGTCCTGGGAAGGGCACCCCCGGGATGTGATGGTGCTGCATCATGACCCCTGCCCCAGCCAACGGCAGGCCGGCAATCGTGGCAAACAAGGCCACAGGTGCCTTAGCTTCGGTGCTCTGTTACATACGCGGATAAGCGCCATGTATCATTCCCTGCTGTATGGGGCACTAAAATCGAACAGTGTCCCCTCTCAGCTCCTGGCCATGGCGGTGGGTTTTGAACATCCTCTTTTCCTTCCTTGGCTCGGCACAACGCAAAGATGGCAGATGCTGAAATCACTCCGCTGGTCCCCGACGACGAGGTAAGATTCATGATCGCTGTGATAGGCTGCCCGGGCACCCCTTCTAACGAATGCGGTATTTTAGGGCGGTGCGCTGATTCAAGAGGATCCCGGAGTATGTCACCGCCGTTCTCACCCGGTTGGAAGAGCGGGATGGCTGACTTTTGGCAGGACTCCATCAGCGATACCACGTCTCTGGCATCCACCATTCTTGCCTACCGCCAGGAAAACGGCCGCACATATCACGCATACAAGGACGGCAGTAAGAAGATTCACAGCTGCCGAGCAAGACAATATTGGCTGACAAATACCAGCATACGTCCTCCCCAACGACCAGACGGAGAACGAGCGTCTGGGTTAGTCGTCCGAAACAAAGATCCATAAGTTGTTTCTGACGCATTTCAGATCTCCAACACAATCTCCTCCTCGCCACATTCGATGGGAAGCTTCATTGCGCCCCGCTAGCAAAGGCGCCTGCCCGTGTACTCGATGCAGGGTGCGGAACGGGAGTCTGGGCGATTGACTTCGGTACGCCGAGCACCTAGTTGTATCAGGCTGGACTTCCGCTGACTTGTCTCCATCACTGAAGCCGACGAGAATCCCGAAAGCAATGTTCGTCCACCCCATTGCAGCACCCCATTTCTCCGCTACACTAACAGTTTTCTTTCCAAATCCAGGTCACCGGAGTGGACCTCAGCCCAATCCAGCCCACGTTGTGCGTGTATTTCTCCATGAAAACACATCGACACCCTCCTTGCTGACACTCTTAAGCGTCCCACCCAACGTCCACTTCTTCATCGACGACCTCGAGGACGAATGGGCATTCAACACCAACTTCGACTTCATCTTCACGCGCTTCATGACCGGCTCGATCAAAGACTTCCCCCGCTACTTCAAGCAATGCTACGAGTAATCTTTCCACCCTCCCCTTCCCCATTCCTAAGGTATCGTACTACCTAGCTGACCTCCCACAGCTCCCTCACCCCCGGCGGCACCCTCGAGCTAATCGACATCGTCTACCCCCTCACCTCGGACGACGGCACCCTCAAGCCCCACCACGCGTCCTACAGGTGGTCGGTTCTTCTGCAGGAAGGATTTGCGGGGAATGAGCGCCCCTTGAACACAGCGCTCAAGTACAAGGAGCAACTTACTGCGGCGGGTTTTACTGATGTTGTCGAGGTGAAGAAGAAATGGCCTATCAATGCTTGGCCGAAGGATAAGAAGTATAAGCTCGTTGGTATGTGCTCTGCTCTGCTCTTCTCAGTCTGGGTCTGCTCTTGGCCCACTGTTGGGGGCTGAGGGCTGAGGGCTGGGGGCTGGGGGCTGGGGGTTTAAGTTTTGGGGTCAAAGATGGGGGAGGCTGCTGGTTCAGTGCCAGGCTAACACGCATGGTCGAATAGGATCATGGACGCGCGAAAATGCACTGCAGGCGTTGTCAGCGCTGAGTCTGGCAATCTTCACGAGGCCCAAGGAGCAAAACGGTCTGGGGTGGAGTGTCGAGGAGCTGGAGGCGTTGCTGGCGGAGGTGAGGAGGGAGTTCAAGGATGCGAGCATTCATGCTTATTGGCCTATGTGAGTTCTCTTTGGTGGTGTCTAGAGCTGGGGGTTATTGAGTGTTGATTGCTGACTGGTGGAATGGCAGGTACTCGGTGTATGCGAAGAAGCCGGAATAGCATGATTCATAAGGAGAGAGTAATGGGTCAAGTTCGTCAGTTAAATCATGCTGTTTAACCCTAAAATGGCTCCTATAAGCTATCAGTCACCTACACCACGTGTTGCCAGCTTGCTTTAGAGCTGCTCCGGCGTTACTTGGGACATAATCAGAAACCGATAAATATGTTTTAGGCGGTACCGCGTGGCCTAGGAGGCCGTCTGCGTCCAATGAAACCTATTTCACGCCCCGTATTAAGTCTCTATCTGTTGGAAAGAAAATCATTTTGGTTGGGTAGTGCCAGGATGCTGTGCAGAGGTTGCACTTTCAACCTTTTGGTCAACTTTCTTTCGAAAGCAAGCATGACTGAAAATTACCTAACAATAATAAATGACTGGAACCGTTATGGTACAAGAGTTTTTAGCTTTCGAATTGCTGTTAAACTAGATCGTACCTACGTACTAGGTAAACTGCGTGCAGTCGCGACTGCTTCTGTCCAGGTATCACGGGTGGTGACAAACACATACTGTCCCTAACCCTCCCGATGGATTGTGGATATTGGCGCCGCCGAGGGCAGCTGTGATTTTGCGGCAAAGTGGCGCACAGCCGCTGACAGCTTATATCGGAATCAGACCAGTGCTGGCCGAATTACAGTAGTGAAACTTTGATGGGGGGACTTCAGTTGGGAGAATTGTATGACTAATTACTAGCGTTACGGTTATTTCACCACACCCTGGGATTGAGAGGTCTGAATGTGAGGTAACTGACAGCCACCAAAGGCGCCGAAGACGCCTTCGACTTCGCAGTGGCAGTGTGGAAGGGCTACGGTCCTGTCAACACACATGCGTCGGGGTGATTCAAAGACCGAGGAAACTGATCGGTTCTCATGCGATCCTGAGGTTGAAACCGCCGTCGGTCGACGGTTGCGGACCCGGTGAGGAAAGCGGGGTTGTGACCCAATCTCCTCCCTCAACCCCATTTCGGTCAGGTATTTCCACCCTATTGGGTCGATTCCCAATAAGAATGGTTGCCTAGCTGTCGGAGCGATTGGTTTCGCGGCATGATGGAACAGTTTGGCTTGCCTTTGCAGCGGTTCGGCTCCCCAAGATTGGCCAAGGTGCTCCGTACTGTATGCGGAGCCGCCGAGCGCTGCGTGCGGTGGGGAAATCGCTGCAGACGGTGTGGAGGATTGTTTGGCTGGGGATAAAACGTAAATGAACTCGCTCTTTTTCGCACAGCTCGAATATCAACTTGATCCGCTCTGCACCCCCATCGTTTTACGTTTCAGCCCCACGTTCGCCTCTCTGGTTTTCTATCTATCGTTGAACCTGACAGTTCCGCACAACCGATACCCGCCCCTCAAATATCTCCCGATCCTCAGCTTGACTCCGAGAGCAATGGAGGCTGAAAGGCTCACCCCGCCATCCTCCGACGAGGGGAGAACTCCCGGCCCGTCCGGCGTCCCGTCCAAAAAGAGGCAAAGAGTCGGCTCCCACGATGATTCCCGAGCGCCCATGCCTGCTTCCCAGACCGTCTGCAGCCGTTGTCGCAGCGACCTTCAGGACGACAGCGGCATCATCACTTTCCACGAAGAGAGGTCCGATCTCGAACGAACGGAGTTCCATATTTCAAACCTCCCAACTTTTGTCAACGCACTCGATGCTGCATGCACAGCCAAATGGGCAACTCGAGATGGATCTCCATACAATCGGGTTATCGCGCTGCTAGTTCGGTGGCAGGAGGACGACCTCGGGGTTGTTGACGAAACCAAGGAGTTGGAAAAGATTCTTCGGGATTCTTACCACTATGATGTCGAGAGCTGGACCATACCATCCACGAAGCTATGCTACATAGAACTGGCAACTAAAGTCCTTTCTATCCTTAAAGAGTATGATGCTCCGGATAACCTCTTTATTTTATATTACGGTGGTCATGCTATCCAGGAGATTGGCGAGCCTCAACCGACATGGGTATCGTGAGTGCTGGCATCCCACCCCTTCAGCCCTTATGTGGCTTGTTTCCATGTCTCAGCTGCTAACGGTCTAACCACACTCAGCAAACGGGAAGGCGGAAAATCGATAAACCTATCCGTACTTGTCCCGTCCTTCCAGATGATGGACGCTGACTTGCTGCTTCTTTTCGATTCATGCCAAGCGCTTCCACACTCGTTCAATTCAGAAGGAAAAGGCATCGCGTCCGCGATAACTGCTACGGGATTTGAACCGGGACCTACGGGTATTGCAGCCGAAGTTGGTCCTCACTCTTTCACGTATTTCCTCACTCAAGTCCTAGGGAAACTCTCCATTCCATCATCACATCCAAACACACCACCTACTTCAGATGTCACGCTTCATTCTTTGCTGGTGTCAGAGCTGAAAAGATGCAACATGGTGCTTGAAAAAGACCATTTGGGCGATTTCAAGAAGACCGCGGACGGACATCTCAAGATCGAGCCTTTCAGGCGCCGGACGCCATTGTACTGCTGGTTATCGAGGACAAAAGCGGCCCGGTCTATTCGGTTGTCGCCATTGGGGAATGGCAAAGAGACTTCCGGCTTCCCTGGACCTAGCATGGTACCCTCGGCTACCATGTCCTCGGCGACTACTCTGAGGGTAGCTGAAGTCCTTATAAGTGTTCGCCTAGAGCCTGACTCGCTTGATGGACAGGACGTCGATTCATGGGCGAGATGGATCCTCTCAATGCCTGCCGGCCCTAGTGGCGTGAGTCTCAAAGGACACTCGATCACGATAGAGGGGGTCTATCCAAGTCTCTCATCCCTTGTTTTACTCAAGATGCCCCTGGAAACCTGGACTCGGCTCCCAAAGTATAGAGCCATGACATTCATTGGTCATATCACGGGCGAAAATCAGGCGGCAGAGGTGAACAGGAGATTGGAAGAGAGAATACACGCACTATATACTCAGGATTTTCAAGTGTTGAGCGAGGAGAGCTTCCGGTCAAGCCGGCCAGACTTGCGCGGCGGAATACCTACTCGACCCCGGGTTTCTGAGCCGCGTATTTCCGATGCACCTAATGAGAGTGCTACGGTCGCGGCGGCCCGCTTCGAAAATCAGAACCTTCCTGGCTTGGATGAATTTATCCGGGATCAAGGGGCGGTAGAGACTCACCCCGCTGAAAAAGTCCCGTTCCGTTACAGTTGTCCCTATCGGAAGCACAATCCTCGGCGGTTCAACCCCAGCAACCGACGTTATGTACAATGCGCTACAGGTGGATGGACGTCATTTCAGGATCTGAAGTAAGTCCGAGTCGTCTTCCCATCTGCTACTATCCTTTTAAACCTATCCGGGCGCAAGTACTGGAAGAAGTACTGTCAGCTAATGCAGCGAACAGACGCCACATTAGGGAAAAACATTCCATTAGCGGCGAACTTGTATCCACAGAGGGAGACCCAGATGATGGGCTCAGTGTTGAGTTAGCGCGGCGCTTAATTTCCAGGCGCCAGGATAAGATCAACAGCTGGAGTGGTCTCTACGGTGCACTGTTTCCAGGCGAACCCGTCCCTTCTTCGGGTAAGGTGCCTCATCTTTTTCAACCAGGTCATAAGCTGATATTAGGCCCATGGCAGAATTCGAGCCACTGATCCAGATAAACGAGGATTTGTATAAACAAATCCGAGATCCCTATATACTCCGGTGGATCGATAGCGTCGCCCCGGCATATAACACGTCCGATATCACCAGCAGCCCCCTACCGTCCCAAGACGAGAACGTGTCCGAGCAGAAAGGAACCTTCACCGGGATTCAACGGTATTTTCAAGGTCCTTTGGGTGCCGCTGCAACCACCAGAGGCTCCTCAGCTCCCTCTGAAGGTTCCGCCTCAGTAGGTGTTTTCTCGGCAAGTTTATCAATAGCGGAAACTCGTTCTAGTGGCCCTGACGACGAGGGGCTTCGGTATGCCTCTAATCACCAAGACAAGGATTTCTGAAGGCGAAGAAGTTTGGAAGGATTTGGTTTACCTGCGTGCAGAATCCCTTGTGGTCGTCTGTGGTGAAATCTAGATATGACCAACTACCAAACTATCACGGTAACATATCATTTGCTTTTGACAGGTTATGAACCCGGGTAGCCTAGTAAATATCGAGGATGACAACCAATTCGGTATCGCTCAAGATGAGTGGTGAAATCTAGATGTAACCGATTACTAAATTGTCACAGCAACAAATCTTTTGCTCTTGACAGTCTGCGTTGGGCAAGAAGCCCCTATCGCCATGATATTGGGGCGGGGTTTAGCGCAGGGAAGCGCGGGAATCATTATCATATTACATTCTGCTTTAACACGTAAGCCTATTTCATCGATTCGCTTGCCCGCCATAATGCTTGGAGCAAAACTTTCTCTTTTGATTCGAACTGGAACCCAAAAACATTATGTCATAGTCCTTGATCCATCTCGCTCAGTGGCGAAGTGCAGCAGGGCCTTTGGACAACAGACTTTCGACAGCTTTGACGCCGCACCATTCTCCTTCGTACTAAAATAGTTGCGCTAATCCAACCTAGGTAGGGGTAACAATCATCAGTTGCAATAATCCGAATGCCCCTGTCCAGCATCGTGGCACCCATAGCTTTGACAGGCACTTCGCCACCACAAAGCATCGTCACCCCTTCTTCCGTCACACTCGAACAGGGTGTTGACGATGATTTCAGGCGTAAGCCCACCCGGATACCACTGGCCGCCCTTGCGAACACCTGCCAGAATCATGTCGGTTGACCACCCTGTTGCTCAGTTAGTAGATGCAAAATGAATCACGGCATGGGGCTTTGGCGGCCAGACCCAAGTTGAGCAGAGTTTGTCCGCAGTAGAGTCTTTGCCCCGAGCAGGTGCCGCTCTTGGCCGAAGCGATTCCCGCCAAGATTGAGATGAGGGTTGTCAAGATGTAAGATCGCATCTTGATGTCAGATAGTAGACTTTTCGGTGACTTGGATTGGTTGCAAAGTTGAAGATGTGCGAGATCTTGGAGCTCAAACGGAAGGTGAGGCAGAGCCTGCAACTCTTATACTTCACCACGGGGATGCCTCCGACTCCAAGAACATTGAAAATGATCATAATTCTCACACCTCTTGCCTCCGATGTCCTCACCATAAAGGTGGTGCAGACCGTCGGCCCCGGAGCTCACCGTGAATCTGGGTCACAATGATAGCACCAATCCGGACTCGGTGCTTACACGTGTGCGGCGCCAACAACCGGTACAAGTGCACGTGTGAGACCTCTCGAAATGCTTGTCTCTGCCAGTGATACCCGAAGGGTCCAATAGCCCTACCAGTTTGCACAGTGAGGGACTCAGGAGTCGAGCTACAAGATCATGTGGACGCTCCGTACAGTTGCACACACGTGTACAGATCCTCTTTAGTAGAACCGTCTGATGGGGAAAGCTAGTCTTCCATCTTCAAAAAATAGCTGTGTCTTGAACGGCCCAATAGCCGTACCTTTGCCTCCGGTCTCGCATCTCCTTACGGCCGAGTCAATGACAAGAAGCCGTTCCAGCAGGATGAACGGCTTCTCACAACGTCTGGGTATCTTGCCAGCCTGATAACCACAAAATGAATGAAGCGCAAGAATGTCTAGATCCGAGAACACTCCGAGTCACATGCCATGCGGGCCTCCCACTCCGCACCCTCTTTCCACCCCCTTCCCTTCGCCCGTTCACAAAGCTCCAGCAGCGTCTTGGCAGCCCACTCAAAATCCTCCACCGTCAAGTAGATCTGCCCGCTCACTCTGCACCAAAACTTTCCATCATAGAACCTAATAGGAAGATACGTCTCGTACTCTGCCGGTGTCAGCTCCTGCATCCACTTCGCAACTTCTCGTCCGCGACCAGCATCAACCCCCAATTCCTCCACCGTCAGGGGCAGTCGAACATTGGTGAAGCAGCACCGCTGAAATGAGCTTGATGCGCCGCCAAGGGCATCTGTCCCTAATACCTCAGCCACCCTCTTCCCCCCTTTGCATGCAATGTCTTCGCAATACTGCCGGATGTTGGCTTCGCCGCCGCAGACTTCGGCCCGGAATTTCAGGGCGAGTGAGATGCAGCGGTAGGGCGTGTTGTCGGCGGTGGAGATTTTGTCGAATAGGCGGGAGAAATACCCACGAGGGTCCAGTTTCTCGCGGTCGTCATGGGTTGCGTAGCCCCAGGATGTAGGGAAGGTGGAAGAGATGAGGTGCTGGTTCCTGAAGGGGACGTAGAGAACGGCGCTGCCCCTAGGGACCATGAGCCATCTGATTCCGATGTCTGTCCTTGTAAATGCAGATAGGATGAGCTTATTTCAGTGTGACGCGTACTTATAGCAGTTGCTGACCATGAAATCTGGCCCCACTTCACCAAGGTGCGTCAAGTCGATGTGGCCAACCCCGTGGGCGCCGTCTATGAGGGCTCAGGATACCGAGTTCTTTGTAGACTGCCACGAGTGCTTCCCAGGGGAAGCGTGCACCAGGGAATGTGAGAACTGTATCGAACATGGAGAGTTTCGGCCGTTTGCCCTGCGTCTTCAGGTCTCCGACGACAGAGCAGCACCGACCTATGATTTCGTCGTCTTCGATAGGGTAGCTAATGTCGATCTCGTAGGACTTCACCAGACTGGTCTCGGATATCGACTGAAAAGTTTTCGAACACGCTCCGTAATGGTGGCAAACGAGAGAATCACATCTCCTTGGTCGAACGACAGGTTACGAAGGACGGTGTTAACGCCAGTCGTAGTATTGGGGATTAGAACAATCTCGCTAGAGTCGGGGCCAAGGAGACGCGCGATGGCTTCTCGACTCTCCTTAAGGAGCCTTGGGTACGTGTACCGAATGAATGTGTTCGGTCGCGGTTCGGTTTCCGACTGTAGCTGGCGCTGGTATTCCTGGACGACCTTTGGTATCGTCCTAAAAGATCCGTGATTGAGGGGTCGGTACCCCTCAGCGAATGTGAAGAGGTGACGGCACCCTTAGCGGGGTATGAGAGGTACACGCGTTTCCAGCCTTGCGGCGTGACGGTGTGCGGGTGTGACCGGGAAGGAGCAGGTGGAGCTTGGAGGTACGGAAGGGGCCCCTTGGGCGTCCTCGTTTCGAGTTCACGGGTGACTTCATCTCGCGCCCGGTGAGCCCCTTCGACCGTGAAAATTCCTCAGTTGGCATGGCTTTTGGCGACAATCTCCGACGAACACAATCGTATCAGACGTCTCAGAATGGGGTTGTGCCAGGAGAGCAGCAAACGTAGGTTCTCAGTTCTTCTTCCCCCTATACGGAATGTGCAGTCAAGCGGGCCTCTGGGTGTCCCCTGCAGCATTCGCAACTCCCTAGTGGTGGCGGAAAATAGCGCCGTCGAAGAGTGTTTATCATTGCGGTTGTCAAATTCACTAGGCCATAGAGATGATCCAGTTCCGCGTTGGTTGCATTCGAAAGGGGACGTAGCATATCTCTAGGTGAGATGCCCTTTGTTGGCAATTCGGCTCGAAGTTCGGCATCGATGACTAGTTTCGTCATGCGGAACTGCCGTTGTAGTTGAGTTAGTTATTGGCGCCAACGTAATAGGTGAGCGGGCAAAAAAGCATGGGTGCTTACCGAAATTAGGCCTTCCTGCAAGCCGGCTCCCTGCCAGGGGTGTCTAATAAGGGCTGGATAGAACACAGCAGCTCTTTATTGGTAGGCAACACTCGGAGACGACGGCAGGTTTGCGCAAGAGCCACGACGTCCTTGAGCGCGTCGCAACTCTCCAGGATCCGAAGGAGGATTTCTGGCGGCGCCGATCGGGTAAAGAAGTTGCCATCGACCATCGTGGGTTCTGCGCTGAGCGGCTTGATTCTAGAGGGTTGATGATTATGAGATGCAATTCAGAGTCGCGGTAGAAAGACGCACAGCGAGGGGAACAGCCAAGGGACTCTGAGAGATAGTCTCAAACCTGTCGTCGCACTGCTCCTTCACGCTGCAAGAGCCCTCTCAGATGCCGAGCGACATCGAGGAAGCGACAAGGCCTCTTTCGCACTATTTGTCGAGCTCCTTCCATTTTTTTTGGCCTGAACGGAGTGTGAGCTCCCCAGCCAATATCCACAGCAGTGGAGAAGAAGCGCCCACATCACATCACATACTGAATCGCCACTGTAACGATGCCCGAGATCCAGCAGCCATCGGCGCTCCATTCTTTGGAATGTTTCGGCTTTGCGTATCGATTCTTCTACATTCTCAGCATCCGCACAACAACACGAACTCAGAGTCTGCCGAACTCGCCTACAGCAAAGCAAGGTCGACTGCGCGGCCGTGGTGCGCTGACGGAAGCCTCCTGGTCGCGACATCAGCGCGCTGCTCGCTGTCTTCCCCGCGTCCACTACTTCTCCCTCACCCATTTCACTCCACCAAGAAGCGTCTCCTCCATCTTGAAGCCATCGAGATGTCTCGCATCCTCCTGCCTGGTCTTGTCGAAGCGCACGACTGGCTCGGTTATCGGCTTTCGTGTGTGCGCGACAACTCGCAGAGGTGAAGGCGAGGATGGAGGCAAATAGACAGAGGGCGAAGGTGAGAATCCCCAAGATGTTGGCTGGGCTGGCGGACGGCTGATCGCATTCACAAGCAGGACAGGTCTCCCACAAGCTCACTCTCGGAGTTCTGCTACGCTCTGTCAAAGCTATCAAGCCAGGGAAAGTACCCTCCAGATCAGACATGTGCGAACCGCGCTCCTCCATTCGAAGATCTCACCAACCGGACATTCACCTGCTTTGCCGCAGCTGTCATGTCGTGTCCGGAGGCCGGCGCGTAGCCGTCCAAGACAGCCTTTGACCTTTCATCGAGGCCGTACGCTAGGTACGCAACGACAGATTCTTTGATCAAACGCTCGCCCTTCGTCGACAGAATAACAGCCACTAGCAGTACTACAACGAGCGCCGTCTCGACCAAAGGTAACAAGACCCATCCCCATCGTACAGCGATATAGACCTCGCTGAAGAAAGCCAGGCCGTCCGCCAAGGTGGTGTTCATGTTATCCCCTTCCACCGGGTTGCGGAGATGGTTGCTCAGCGTGAGGGCGAGGTGTTCCATGGGCTCGGAGACATTCTTGTGGTGCACCATGTACATACAAACTGACTCCCAACTTTCGATATCACACGTCATCATGCCCCCAACCAAACGGACCATTTCGCCGGTTGTCGAACTGCAGCAGCAGTTCTTGGCGCTCAGGCGCGCAGGCGCCTTACCGCTCCAGGCTTGCCTGGAGCGCAGGGGCCTTGGATCATGTGCTCTCCCCACACACAGGGAGCTTCCATTTGTATATAAATGGGGAGTGCTTTACACTCCCCTTTTCTACCAAATCAAGTCACTTTGCAACTGCACTTCCGCTACTCCTAAACCCCTCGTTCCTCAGCCAAAACGTTCCACAGTTATAAGCCCGGCTCTGTCCGACTAAGTAAAGTGTGGAACTAATTAATTAAGACGCTTATAAGCAGCGCCCTCCGTAAAACCCTTTTGCCAATCCTCTAAGTCGCCCATTATAGCGGAAGAAAGCGCCCTTTACCAAAGCATTCCAGCCGACAGTCAGAAGCTTAAAAGCGTATAAGAGTGGCCCTTTTAGTTTAAGATTCTTAAATACTACACGATAAACTAAGGGATCTAACACCTTATTAATCCTACTGCTCCTAACGCGGCTAATCCATACATTAAACTAATTGTTCCAATAATCCACAAGCTCGTTAGTAAGCGCTAAGAGAAGGTAACCAAATTATACATCTTTACTTATAAATACTAAGAGTTAACAGCCCTATCTTTAAAGACAGTTAAAGATAAGCCAGAATTTATTATAATCATATAATAAGATATTAAGGAGGAATATAAGCGCTTAGTAAACGAAACCGCTATTTTTATTATAATTATTATTAAAACTATTAACTTATACTAACATATCTAAAACTAAGTTAATTATATAATTAATAAGAGCCTTAAGGAACTAGCTATATAGAAGATAATTTAAAATGGTAAATATACAGTTTAGACGTTTATACGTTTCCTTTAATAACGACTTAAACTTAATAAGATAAGCTTTACCTCCTAGATCTGCTAAGAATATCATATAGTAATAAAATAAGTTAAGAATATTAATGTATTAAAGGAGTAGTAAATTAAGGATTAAGAAATGGCTTATTATAAGGTAGAAGCGCTTAAAATTATAAAGATCCAGGGGCCCTTAGCCACTAAGGATTAACTAAGAATTATCACGGTACGTATAACGCCTTAATAGGCGAATTAGAAGCTCTTTAAACTAGTAGAGTAGGAAATTATAAAACACTTAACGTTTAGAATTATAAACTACACTTACATCTTCTCTATATAGATCTATAAAACGAAATACGCTATTAGTAATAGTAAGTAAGGCAAAGTCTTCTTTATTAACAACCACTCTGGAACACCTAACAGGACCAGTTAAAGCTTTAAAAAGGACTGTCCCTATAGAAGAAAACACTTATAAGAGCTTATAAATTATTAAATCTTATACTTAATAATTATTAAATCACTTTTAAACGCTCTTACTTATATTAAATATATTAAAATACCGGGATTTAAGATAAAGGAGAAGATTAAAGCGTAATTTACAAACTTTAAATAGTTAAAAGTTCACTAATCTTATTAGGAGAAATAAGGAGCTACTTTAACCACTTAAGGCTAAGACCACTTAAGCGCTTTAAAGTTCTTAAGATCTATTAACGCTGTAATAATTAACACTTATATAATAAAAGCAATTATTAAAGTAGTAAAGCAGTTCTTTACTATAAGTTTCACTAAACACCTACTCTTTAACAGCACTTTAGTCGATAATTACAGAATAATATACTTTATTAATTATAAATCGCTTTTAGTTAAGGGGAGCTTCTAATATACTAAAGCTAAAGATTATATCTAAACAGGGACTAACTTATTCCTAATCTTTAAATATAGTAAGTAAGTAATCTTAAAGGTGCTTATAAGCTTTAAGGGAACTAATAGCGAAGATATAATACTTAATAATATAATTATTATAAAGGGTTTTTACGTTAATATCGTTTTAAAAGCTCTAATTATTAAAATTAAAGCTTAATATTATAGGTTTAACTATACACTTTATTATAACAATATAAAACAGAATGTAATACTAAAGAAGTTAAAGCGACGGTATAATTTAATATTCTTATAATACACTCTTATTTTCACTTATTTAAGCTTCCTAATACCTCTTACCGTAAGCGCTATAAGTACCGTGTTAGTAACTATAATAAAACAAGGAGTAAGGCACTTACAGTAATAACTGTACCCTTAAGAGGACATAAAGCACCTTTAACACGCCTAAGCAGAGCACTTAAGGCTAAAAGCTCTTAAGAAACTTATTAAATAAATACGTAACGTTATAATTATAAGTATAAAGATTATTAACTGTAAACACTACACGCTTACACACTTATAACAAATCGTTTTAAGATACCGTTCCGAAAGATTCTCCTATAGACTATTCCTATAAATTAGCTAAGACCTTTTCTACTTTAAAAAAGCATAAGATAAATTAATTTACTTACTTATAGTTAAGGATAAGTATAATAGGAAGCTCTTCTGTTATCCACTAGAGGATAAGAAAAGGCTGGAAGTGTTTAAAACTATTAAGAGCTTTATAAACTAAGTAAAACGGCAGTTTAGGCTCACTATATATATTATACGTTAAGATTAAAAGACTTTAACAATCGCAATTAAGAGATACACACCATATCAGCTCTAAGCGATTAAAGAAGGAATTAAAATTAAAGTTACTCTGTTACATACATATAAACTAAATGGTAAAAGTAAACGCGTAGGTTAGAAGCTGATTGTAAAATCTATTAAAATAAGGGAAGAAGTAAACCTTTTTAAATTAATTTAACTTAAATACGTGTAAGCAGTTACTTACCTATATAGGATAAGCCCTAACTGATAAAATAACTAGATATTACCTAATAAGAAGCTTTATAAATAGTTTAAATAATACTTCCAGTAATACACACCATTAGGTAAGCTTAGTAAAAGCCTAACAGACAATCACCACCCAGATTAAAGTAAGGTCTACGCTTACAGATACTAAGCTTACGTTCTTAATAAAAGGTAAAAGGTAGAGTAAGATAAGCTTAATTTTAAAACTAAACCTTAAAAGCACATTAGGTACTTAATTAAATATATAACCTTTAACATTTACCGTATTTAATACCTATAATTAAAAACAGTATTTATAACACGTAACGTAATATTTAATAAGAAGCTCTTTTATAAGAAAGAGAGTAAGGAAGTAAAAGTATTATTAGTATAAGTCACTTAATAGCTGCTTAACTTTATTAAAATTAAACTGTAGATATAAGACACTTTATCTATACTTAAACTTCTTACTAATATTCTAAACCTAGACACCACACCTACACTTACCAATAATAAAGCTCTAACCTTTAAATCTAATAACGAAGATGCTCCTAAAGGTTAAAACTTAAGGGTAAGTGCGCCTAAAGACAGAGCGGCACTCCTTTAGATTAAAGATAAGCTTATAAAGCTTAAGGAAAGCTCTGTAAGTATTAAACCAGGACTTTTAACCCTAAAGTTAACATTAAAGGTTAAAACTTAGCCTTAGATTTAAAACTTATACCCTTACTTAGCTAATAAGCGTATTAGATTACCTTCTGCAGATCGTAATAGGCTTAAAGAGACTAAGGAGCTCTTTAAGTAAAGGTTTAAATAACGAGAAACTTTAAAACAGTCAGATAGGGCTTTTATTAATAATGTAAAGCTATATATAAATCCTAAGGAAAGCGGTTACTTACAGGAGGATAGTTACAATAAGATATCTATAACCTTTAAGTATAAAGCTTTAAAAGAGTATAAAGATACCTTATTAGAAGATTTAATTAAAGATACTATTACAGTAACAGAGTTAGAAACACAGAATATACACTTATAAATTAATTACCCTCTTACTTTAAGATAAAGCAGGAGACTTTAAGGGCAGTGAACTCCCCCTAAATCGCTTAGGTTAGCAATTTATACGTTTATTATTTAGATTTATAATAAAGTAAGGATTAACCACCCAGTTTTCAATAAGAGCTTTATAAGCTTCTTTATAACATTTTTACCTAATTAGTAAATAGTGGTTAAAGAAGGGAGTAAAGCTTATAAGACGTTACATACTATATTCTAAATAGCAGTGCTTTAAGTAAAGGTAAAGCTTAACGTAGCTTTAAACTTACCTTACCTTTATAAAGATAACCTCTCTAAACTGCAGCTTTTAAAACATTAAAAAGATCTTAAAAACCACACACTTAACCCTAAGTTTAAAGAGGCATATTAAGTTAAAATACAGTATCTCCTCTATAAAGGAACGTAACGTAAAATAAAACGTACTATAACGCTCTTATAACTACTCCTACTTAAATAAATATTTACTTATAAGTTCTGTAAAGATAACACACTTAAGAAGTGTAAGGCTAAGATCTATATAAAAGGTAACCTTTAGGAAGTTAATACGCTTTAAAATACCTATATAGTTATTACAACCTGCACCTAACATAGGCCTCGAGAGGACTGGTGTGGGTTAAGACAGAACGTATGGCAGGACGCTAACAGGTAAGGGGCGTTCCGAAGACAGCTTGTTAAGCTAGCACTCTTAGACAGGGGGTTTAATGTCACTGTAAGTCGCTGTCACTATAATGCGCAGAGGTGAGTCTAAACAGTAAGACACAAATAAACAATTAAATATTAGCGTAAGGAACTAGAGTCCCTTACGGAGGTTATAGTTATAATTATAATTATCTATATTAACTAGCTAGAAGTACCTTATACTTTACTTAATAACCTGTTACTTAGTAAGGAACTAAGCTACTTACTGTTAAGCACCTCCTGCTTAAAGGTCTTACGGATACTTAGTAGGTAAGCACTCCTGCTAAGATTAAGTAGATGCTGGTTAGTTATAAAGGCTTTAAGTCTTTACACCTTTAGCCCAGTACGCAGTGCTATACGTACTGTCTTCTTACACTGTTCCTTATGCAGGAGATTCGTCAGGCTGCTCTAGCCTAAGTAACGGCCTATAGGGTTATTATATAATTCCCCCTTTTTAACGTTCTTTTTCTATAAAGAATTCTAGTAAAAGCGTTCCTTCTTTCCCAACGTAACTATACCTGTTAACCGTGTGTAAAAGCGCACTTTAAAAAACAGCACCTCTCGTCGCTATAACCTTACGGACTTTACTTTAACTTTTAAATTACAAATATCGCTTTATAATCGTTATTTTTTAAAATTACTTTCCTGTCTCGTTATTATATAATTGGACAGCTGCTTTAAATGTTTACTAATAAAAGCTTCGTCTTTGTGTAATACGTTTAGTTATAGCGACGCTTTCCTTTAACAGCTCTTTTCTAAAAAGCGCTATCTTGACACTAAGCACGACACTGTTACGCGGAACTTAGAGTTAAAGACCTAAGAGCTCCGTAAAGCTGCTACTTAACTTAAACAGATTGAAACTTAATACTGCAGGATAAAGGAGCGAGCTTTTTTTACGTTTAGTTAGGAGGTGGAGATCCTCCACTTCTAAAAGCAGGAGGAGGCCTGTCTGGCTACTCCTCTTAAAGCTAGTAAGTCCTTCGACTAGGGAGGCTTTTTAGCAAGAATACCTGCTGGTTCTTTTTCCAGGGGGTCGCTACAGCTAATAACCTCTTCTTAACTTAATTCGTGGCTTCTTTTCCTCTTACAGTTCTATAGTATAGCGATAACACGCTTATTTCTTTTTACTGACTTTCTTTCTAACAGTGCTTGTAGAGCTTTAAAAGCCTGGCTTCCTCGTTAGGTTTAAGGTCTTTATAATCCTAGCTAAAGTCTTAATAAACGTCTTTCTATACCTACTAAGGAGTTTCCTACCGCTTCTTAAGCTCTAAGTCCCACAGTAATCTTACTTTTTAATATAGTAGTTTAGATGTCAGATCTTATCTTATTTTTAATTCTTATCGTTAATTTTAATCAGTTTGGATTCTTTTAATGGAACTCCGTAATTAAGTTTAGGTACTTAAGGTTTTTAACTAGTTCCCACAAGTTACTCTTAAGGCCGTAGTTTAACTACTTAATAAGATATTTAAACGTGTTCTTTCCCCTTTATAAATTTACAACTTCTTTAACGTTATACTTGTCCTTATTAATGTCGATTTTAATCTTCTTTTCCAGAGGAACTCCCTTTAAGGCAGGTTCTAAAAGTGAGATGTGAAAAACCTTAATCTGCACCTTTATACTAGCAGGTAAGTCTAGTTTATAATTAAAGGTAGTGATCTTTTTCTTAATCCAGAACAGTCTATACTTTTTAAAGTTAAGCTTCTTACTAGGTTGTTTTAAATGCAGGTTTCGTAAAAAAAGGTAGACGTGGTCCCCCTCTTAAAAAGTCAGTCCCTTAACTCATTTACCATTATAATAAAGTCCTTTCTTAAGCATTAGTTACTCGGTTTGGTATTTATTAGCAAACTTCTTCATTCGTTCGTATATAAACTTAAGTTTAGCTTGTAAGTAGTTATATAGCTTTTATATTTAATTTACACAGATTACGGCTTAAGGGGCGCCAGTAGGTAGGCCTTAACGGAGCTCAGGCTCCTTATTATAATTAATGAAGAATAGTAATATATTTATTAACTTAACTAACGTCGTATTATAAGCTATCTGTACTGTTAATAACAGCTTAAGCTAATTATCTTATTCGAAGTTAATGTAAGCTTAGAGATACGTTATAAGTATCTGGTTAACTTACTTTATTTAGCTGTCTGTTTATAGGTAGAATGCTGTCGAAAGCTTACTCTTCACACCTATTCTCTACATCAGTCCTTATTAAAATTTCGATACGATTAACTTATCTTAATCTGTAACGATATTATCTAGCCAGAGGTATTGTAAAACTACCTTTTTCTTAAAGATATAAGTAAGTTACTTTGCTGTTATATCCTTTAAAGTTAATAGAAAGTAAGCCTACTTTATTAACCTGTTAATTATTATAAGGACTTGGTTATAAGTAACTCTTATAATAAGGTCTTTAGACTTTAGGATCTTAGTAACGAAGTTAAATAAGATAGAGCTTTATAGCGCCTATAATATAGGAAGTAGTTTAAAAAGTCTATAAAGCTTATACCGTTAATTTTACTTATAGTAACAGACGTTACAGTTATTAACTACTTCCTTAACTAACTTTTTCATTCCCAGGAAAATGTACATTTATTAAGCTTATATAAGGGTCTTAGCTTAGCTTATATATCCTCTAAGTTAAGACTTGTAAACTTGCTAAATGTACTCCTTCTGTTTTTCTAAGTTGTAAATATACAGTTTCTTTTAATACTAAAGCCTTACTCTTAGTTTAAGTATACCGTTTACACCTTTTAATAGCTATTTTAATTAATAACCAGTTTTGTTGTAATTTGGATATTTTAAGCACTCCTTACTACAGTCTTACACATACCTTAAGAAGTCTCTTAAAAGGCACTTATACTTACAGGTTCCTTCTATTAACCTTCTTACTTAGAAGTCTTATTATTACTAATAGATATTATACTCTGTTTATAAGTTTATACAGACATTAATAGTTTATTCCAGTATCTAGTTATTTAACACTTATAGCGTGTGTTCTAAGGTGCCGTTCCTTACTTTGTTAAATATAATAATAAAGACTAAAACTAGATTAATATCTTTATAATCCTATCTTTAACTAAGAGTATTAGCTTACTTATTATCTTTTCCTTTAATATGGTGAATCTGGAAGTGGAACAGAGCTATCAGTTCTACCCACTATACTTACTGTAAGCTAAGTTCCTTCGTTAAGAAGTACTGGAGGTTATTATAATTTAAGAAGACCTAAACTGGTTTTTCTGTACCGCTTAAATACAGTACTTACTTAGTAAAGTATTAAATAATCGCTATCAGTTCCTTATCGTAAATTAGATATTATAAGGCTAGTTTATAGATTCCTTTTAATAAAAAGGCAATTAGGTAGCGTTTCCTATCGTCCTAGACTTAACTAAGTTCTCCGCTAATTACAAATTCTAAGGAGTTAGTCTTAACTTAGAAAGGCTTTAAGAAATTAAAGAGGGCTAAGACTAATGTTATAATAAAGGCGTACTTAAGGTCTTCAAACGCCTTTTACTATTTATCAGTCTACTTAAACGGTTTACCTTCTCCTATAAGCTTATATAATAGCTTTACAATCTTTATAAAGTACCTGATAAAACAGTAATAGAAGTTTATAAAGCTGATAAAGGCTTATAATTCTTTTTAATTCTTCAGAGTAAGTTAATCCCTAATTGCCTCTGTCTTCTCCACTTACATTTTAAGCTTTCCAGGAGTTACTTTAAACCTTAAATAGTTCAGTTCTTAAACGTAGAAATAGCTCTTCTTTAAGTTTACTGTCAGCTTTACCTTCTTAAGAGCTGTCAGAACTTATCGTATATACTTTTAGTATTCTTTTAAAATTTCGGAATAAATTAAAATATTGTCTAAATATATAAAAATAAACTTATTAAGGAAGGGATAAAGGATACTGTTAATAAGGTTTTAAAAAGTCGTAAGGGCGTTTATCAATCCTATCAGCATAATACGATATTAGTAATACCCGTTATAAGTCTAAAAGGCCGTCTTATATTCGTCCTCTTCCTTTACTCTAACGTAGTTAAATCCTATAGGGAAGTCGAGGCTAAAGAACCAGTTTACCTTAACGATCCGCTTTCACATTTCTATAATAAGTAACAGTAAGTAACGGTTTTTAATTATATTTTCGTTTAACGTTTAGTAATTAACAACTATATATAACTTACTGTCTCCCTTCCTTAAGATAAACAGCATTAGGTACCTTACTAAGGACTAGGACTTTACAATAAACCCGTTTTTTAAGTTCTTATTAACATACTCCTGTAAGGCTTTAGCTTACTAAGGGTTTAAATAGTAAGGTTAGAAGCTGTAAAGCTTCGCTCCCAGTTTCAGCTTAATTTCGTGGTCTTATAGTCTGTAATCCAGTAGTTACAGTATCTTTTTTTAAAATAAGGTAAACTTTTTATATTTAACGGGTACCTTAGATAAGTCGACTTTTTTACTTATCTATAGGTTAGCTTCTTACTTCTTTCCACTTTTTAAATCGTTATTTAAGCAATACGGTAGACCTTCTAATCCTTTAACCGTCTTAGTAAACCTAACTTAAACTGTACTTAGTTCTAAGGGTTTAACGTGCTTTTAAATGCTCTGTGCATCTTTAGAACGGTTTAATGCCTTTTTAACTTTCTTTAAACAGTAATCACAGTTAGGGGACTTACTAAAGGCAAGGTAGCCACTCCTCTAGTTAATTATAAGGTTATATTTCTCTAACTAAGGTAGATTTAGGATTATATTATACCTTATAACTAATATAACGTTAAAGTCTACTTATTATTTATCCCCGTCCACTTTAATTAAGAGTGGTAAGTAATAGGTGACTTTATTATTATTATACTAATATAAGCCTCCTTCTCTGTTTCGTATAAGAATAACCTCTTTATACTCTTTATTAGGGAGTTTCCTTTAGTTAACTAATAAAAGGTGTATTAGGTTAAAAGCACTCCCACTATCAATCACTACTCTTACCCTAAACAGCTTCCCCCTTCCATCTATTAGGTTAATACTAACAGAATAATACTTATACTCCTTTAACATTTAAGTTATAATAATTGTCTATCTTTAAGGTCTTATCCAGCCTAACCTTTAAATGCTTCTTCTCCTTTTTAGGGTTTTTACTAACTAGTAAATTACTAGTTTCCAGCCCTTCTAAAGGGCCCACAGCCTTTTCCCAATTCCTTCTAGAAAAATAAATAGCTTTAATAAACTTAACAGTTAACCTTTTTTAAGTTTTTACACCTTAATGTCCAGTCGACTTTAAATAATATAATGTTCCTAAAGTCCTTAATAAGTCAATAGTACACTCTGCAGGCTTAGATCACAGTAATGTCTTTTTACTCTTAAATCCGTTAGTAATCTTCTTACTTTTACTATTTTCTAGCTTTTCTATTAAGATATAACAAGCACGTTATAACTAAGCAGTTATTAAATACCCCTCCTTACTAACACGTAACGGGAGCTTAATTAACTATAGTAACCTTCCGCTTACTGCCAGATTCTCTTATTAAGGAGTAAGAGACTTAATAGTAAGCCAGTTCCAACTTTACCCTTATAATAACGTAATCCCGTCTTTATATACTTAAAAAGTAGTTATAAAAGGCCTTAAGTTTATAATGCTAGTTAAAAGTGTAGTTATCGTACACACAGTTAATCCACAATATGTCCTTATAATTAAGGTAGTTAACGTTAACTGCAGGTGCTACAGTTATAAAGTACAGAACAGGAGAAATAACGCTTTATTTTTTCTCTTCTTCCACTTGCCTCCACATACGTTATTTCTCCCACACCTCTTTCTAAAACTTAAGTAATAATAACCTAACTTATTCTTCCATAAAACAGTCTTCCTTAATAAGGTAATGTTTAAGCTAATTAACGAAACGAACTTTATTACAGAGTTACAACTTAATTTCCCCCACTCTATCCTTTAATGTCACAATAAGACCTTTAACCTGTAAGTCCTCTATTTTATCTATTAACTCTTAGTGTTTCTCCTCCAGCTCCCAGATCCTTTGCTAATATGCTTACTTTGTACTTTCTCAGGGGACCTTTAAAGTACCGGTCCAAGGCACACTAGCTTTAATACAGGGCAGCTACCTAAGCTATCCCTCTTCTAGGGAGGTAAGGGTGCTGATCCACTTAGCGTACTTAAAATGCTTAAAAGTCTTAGAGGGTACTGTTAAGAAGAACTTTCGTTTCTCTAGTTTAATTCTTTCAGTTTATTCTTTTTCACCTTTTAAGGCTTACTTTACCACTTAAGTGGCCTGGAGGGCTAATTCTTTAACTCCCTCTACTATCTTAATAAAGTCTAAGTCAAGGTCCTTCCTAGACTTCTTTAATTCCTAAGCTTATAAGGTAAGGTTTTTAAAGCCTATTATAACTAACTAGAATATCTCTTCTTAAAGTCAGTCTTCTATAACCTACACCTTTAATAATTCTAAGTTTCCACCTTAAAGTTAGTCTTCTATAACCTACACTTTTATAACTAACTCTTCTAAGACACCCTTAAAGATTAAGTACACTACATCTTAAAGTTCTTCTTCTTCTTTATCCTCTCTTAAATTACACTTATTTATCTAAGTGCAGTTTTCTTCGTTACCTGCCATCCTAACATAAACGTCTCCTAAGTTAAACCTAACATACTTTCCTCCTTCTAAAACAGGTTTCTAACTGACTTATTTTAATAACGGGTATTACCGTGTTATATATCCTTTTTTATTGCAGTTAAAACACTAGACCTAGGACAGGTCTTTAAGCTACCTCTACTGCTACTACCGTTAAGGCTTATTACGGTTAAGTTGGTTTTAACGGTTCACTATACTAATATCTATTAATCCAGGGTAATAACCTGTTACGGTTAACTAATTTCCCTTTTTAAACTTACTTAGCTGGTAAAGGGTCTGTTCTTTCTAGAAGTTCTTTCAATAATGGTAATTATAATACTAGTTATCAGCCTTAATAACTATCTTAACTAGTTCTTACAGGCAGTCTGGTCGGTCTTCTCAGTAAAGGTCTCCAGTAACGTATTCCTTCAGACTACTCCAAAACAGCATTACTAGGGCCTCTTAGCCAAGCTTAGTCTTTATTACTTCTAGTTTAAAGCGTGTGGAGAACTTAAAGATTAAGGACGTTTACCTTAAGGTTATAAAGCATTACTCAGCCTGCTTAAGGGCGTTTAGTTCCCTAAACTCGGTCTGGAGTTAGTCGATAAACACGTCAAAGTCGTTAAAAAGAGCCTAAGTCTTAAGGGCTTCCTTTCGTACTCTATTTATAAAGAGGTCGTTAATTATCTTTATATAGGGTTTATACTAGTAAGCAGCTACTTTATCTAGTAAGGCTCCAGTGAACTTAACCTTTCCTTCTTCTTTAAAGAATTGCTTATTATAATAGGTAATATAGCTTTAGAGCTAGGCTATTTAAGACTTTAGCTGTGCTAAGTCTTCCTTAAAGCACGACAGCAGGGGAAGCTTTACTTGTTTCTTTTATAAGCCTTTAAGGTTATTATTCTCCAGCTTAACAGCGTTAAGTTAGGCTTAAAGTTTTTCAATAAGACTAATGTAGCTTTTAATATCTTTAGGGAAAGCTTTGTTAAATTCTTTAACCAGTCCCTACTAGTTAAAGTTTAAGTCTTTAAAGCATATAGCTAACTTATCGATAGTAAGGAGTTAAGGCTAAGCTTACACCTCCTCGATCTCCTTACTTTTTCTAGATATCAATATATTAGTAAAAGGGAAGTAGTATCTGGGAGTTCAATAAACAGTATTTAGAACTAGGACGCTAATATCATATTATAACCTACACCTAATATAGGCCTTAAAAGGACTGGTATAGGTTAAGATAAAACGTATAGCAGGACGCTAACAGGTAAGGGGCGTTCTGAAGACAGCTTATTAAGCTAGCACTCCTAAATAAGGGGTTTAATATTACTATAAGTTATTGTCACTATAATGCGTAAAGGTAAGTCTGAACAGTAAGACATAAATGAATAATTAAATATTAGTGTAAGGAACTAAAGTCCCTTACGGAGGTTATAGTTATAACTATAACTATCTATATTAACTAGCTAGAGGTACTTTATACCTTGCTTAGTAGCCTGTTACTTAGTAAGGAACTAAGCTACTTGCTGCTAAGCACCTCCTGCTTAGAGGTCTCACGGATGCTCAGTAGGTAAGCACTCCTGCTAAGACTGAGTAGATGCTGGTTGGTCGTAGAGGCTTCGGGTCTTTACACCCCTGGCCTAGTGCGCAGTGCCGTGCGTACTGTCTTCCTACACTGTTCCTTGTGCAGGGGATTCGTCGGGCCACTCCAGCCCAAGTGACAGCCTGCAGGGTCGTCACAATAGTAACTTTAACTACTTACTTATTTAAGATAATAATAACGTTTACCACTTAGTAAAACCTGGAAGTCTAACAGTTTAATATAATTTAGGCCTTTTTATACGCCACGTAAGATAATAACTCCTTAATAATATGTAAGCTTTTAGATAGCTTTAAGGAAGAAAGCTTTTATTATAAGTTTAAATAAACGTTATACAGCTTATAAGACTTATTATTATTATAATATAAGGAGTTCACATTAATATTAAAAAAGCTTAGCCTTACTTTATTAAATAAGGAGCTATACCTCACGTTTAATAAAAGCAAAACTATATTTATACTCTTTTATATAAACGACTACCTTATAATGTTTGTAAAAAAGTACCGTAAAGCTATAAAAGTAATTATATAAGAGCTCCACACGTAGTATAAAGTTTATAAAAAGGGAGAGATCTCCAGCTTTATTAATATTTAAGTAATTAAGGACTAGGGTAAACGAAAGCTTTAGCTAATCTATAACCAGTATATTAAGAAGATTACTAAACAGTATAACCTTTTAGAAAGTGTATTCTTAAATATCCCCCTCCTTAACGTGGAACTCCTTAAGAATATAGGGAATATGTTAAAGGCAAAAGTTAAAGAGTATTAAGAGTTTATAAGATTTATCTTATATATAGTAATTATAATTTAACTAAATATAACCTTTTCAGCTTTTATCCTTTTACAGTTTCTTATTAACTTAAACCTAGAGTACTTAACTGTAATAAAGTAAATAATTAAGTACTTATACAGCTTATAATATATAAGGATTAAATATAAAGGAGTAAAGTAAGAGGTTCTTATAATTACTAACAACACTTCTTTTACAGATAATATAAAAATACGCCATTTATTATAAGGGTATATTATAATGCTCTTCAGTAACGTAATTAATTATATATCTACTTACTAACATATAGTTATAACGTCTTTAACCGAAGTTAAGTTACTTACACTTACATACGTAGTTAAGGAAATAATAACATTTAAAAGGCTTATAACAGACATTACCTATAAGCTCAGCTTAGTATAAAGGATCTTCTATAATAACCAGTAAATAATACAGCTAATAATTAGAGAGAATAAGAGAGTAAATATTAAGCTTTAACACGTTAATATCTATAATATATAAGCTTACTAAGAGCACGTAAAAGGCTTATTTAAAGTTATATATCTACCCACGTAATAAATACCAGCTAATAAACTTACTAAACTACTCTTTTAGTAGCGTTTTAAGCATTTTATAACGCTTATAAAGTTAAAGGATATTAATCACATTAGTTATAAGAGTAAAAAAACTGTTATAAGGGAGCTGAAAGATTAAGGGAGTACTGCTCCCACAGTCTCCACATATAATAACGTATCTACGCCTAAAAGCGTAATAAATAATAAAATAAAAACGATAGGCAGCTAGATAGTACACTTAAGTGTAGCTTGCCAGATTGACAAGCTTACTAATTAAAGCTATAGCCTACTCCTTAAAAGAGCCAGAGCTTCCCGCACCACTAATAACAGTAACCCTAACTAACTCCTCTTTACTCTGTAGAGCTAAAGGCTTTATAAGGAGCGTATACAGCATTACCCTCTGTTTCTTAAGCTTTTAATATAAACAGTTAGAATAGAATAGCTTATAAAATATACTGTACTTACAGAAGCCAGTACACCAGCCGCTACAGCAGTAAGGAACTTCCCAGCAAAGGGCTTTATTAAAAAAGGACTAAACGGTAGGTTAGCAAAGCACGTAAATAAGTCTATAAAGAACGTACACCTTTACATAAGAGTGTCTATTTACATAGTAAGTATAGTAAGCCGAAATACCTACATAATCGAAATAGCAGCTATTATTATTACTAGCGATAGCGCTCTTAAGGCACTTAAAGCAAGCCTTACTACGCTTATTAATAAGGGTAAGGCACGGGGACTTAAAGGTGTAGTAAACGGGTAATTAAGCTAATTTACTAATCTTAAAGTTAGTAAGTTAAACATTTGTTAAGAAGAAAAGAGCAGCTTACATAGGGGTTTACAGACCAGCCGTATTATAAGCAGAGCGATAAGAAATTACAGGAAGCTCCTCCTCCTTATCCTTATCCTCATCCTCCTCCTAATGGGAGGGTAAGCAAGCAGGCAAAATTAAGCTAAACAGCTTAGGTAACAGGGTTAGGGTGTAAATACAGGGTGTAGGCTTTTTAATACTTAAATTAAAATCAGCCACTACTCTTAAATAATAAAAATAAGTAAAACTTACACCGTAAGCGCTCTTTACTTATTAAGAAACTTTTAACTGTAATTAGTTAAAACTAAAATAGAAGAAAAAGCGGTGGAAACACTCATAGACAAGACTAATTACACTTTTAACGAGATCTAAAAGGCGTAAGAGTAAGTTAGTAAGTAGAAATAACAGTTTTTTTAAACAGAAGGAGTAAGACTTACGTTTTCTTAAGGCGTAAGCCTACAGTCTTTACGTTAGCTATAGTAACCAGGAGTGGGGGATAAGAATAGTGGTGTTCTTAATTTTTTTTTTATATTTACCTAAAGAAAGTAAATAAACGGGGAAAGATCGTAAGCTCTTAGCATAGAGTTGAGAAGCTTAGACCACTATATAAGCTTACCGCTTTCAGTTTAGCGCGTGCTAAAAACGCGACCATGCATCAACTCGAGCGGCACAATTTGGGAAGTTATAAGCTTAACTAGCCTCCAGACCTTATTATTTTCTATCTACAGCAAACTTCTTTTCAAACGTTCAGGCGCTCAGAACTGCGTTCTGAGCACCTGGGGGGTGTGTCGAACTGCAACGGCAGTTCTTAGCGCTCAGGCGCGCAGGCGCCTTACCACTCCAGGCTTGCCTGGAGCGCAGGGGCCTTGGATCATGTGCTCTCCCCACACACAGGGAGCTTCCATTTGTATATAAATGGGGAGTGCTTCGCACTCCCCTTTTCTACCAAATCAAGTCACTTTGCAACTGCACTTCCGCTGCTCCTGAGCCCCTCGTTCCTCAGCCAAAACGTTCCACACCGGTCCCCAGATCGTCAAACTGATACAGTTGACCCGTTGAAGGCGACTTGAATGCCATGGAAGGTGATCCAGCCCACGGCCACGAGAGGGGATCATCGATGACCGAAGAGTTGGCATAGACAAGACGTTCCTCGAGGATAGGGTTTGCCGGAGTGTAGTGGAGGCCTGCTGGGCTGGCTGACACAATAGGAAATGTACGTGAGCAAGGGTACAGCTCAGTTGAGGAACCATAGGCTTGCGGGACCGAGGCCACGATGGCATCCATTGCTTCTTGGACGCTTTCCCAATCACGTTGAGGGCCGATGTTCGAAGATGTGTTTGAAGGTGCCTGTACCATAAAGACCTCAAACCCTTCGAAGCTGTAGCCGGCCATGGAGCCAAAGGCGGCCGAAATGGAACGATTATTCCTCTCTTCAGCCCACAGCGGGAAGGGGTGATTGACCACAATCCACTCCCCTTTCGGAGATCCAATTGGCCGCGGAAGCGTGTAATTGCACGCAATTGCCAGGAAGTCGTCTGCGAACAATTCCTCCAGCGACTCGGGCGGCTGCAGAGACGACCAGTTGACCACTTGGCAGCTTCTATCAGAAAGGGGCGCGCGCGGCATGCCTTGATTGGCGCACCAGGCAAGCGTGGTGACGTTCCGCCACACGCAGCTGGAGGCTTCGGCGGGACAGCTGAACATGGGGTCCAGAATATGGCCTGCAATGCCGGCCGTAATCGATGTTTGGAGGGTGAGCACTTCTGGCCCATGGACAAACGATATCCACCAGCCCTCCAAGGTGCTACCTGACCGGTCAACTAGGGCGGAGTGGACGCGTCAGTTTCATGGGCGGGGAAGGAGGCCAGGAAGCTTACCGGCTGAGAGGCCCTTGGACCGGAAGCTATCCGCACGGCCCAGAGTGACAGTAGCATTCCGCAGGACCGATTCCCTCGACGGAAAGTCGAGGACTTGCTGCGAGCTGGGCCCAATGCCTAGGGAAACAACGGTCACCAGAGCCAGAGCCCACCCGATAATGCTGCCCCTTTGCATGTGCCAAAGCATCTCGGCTGCACCCCAGGGACCACGGCTGGCACCATCAAAAAGTTGAAGACCATCCAGCCTGTCGGCTCGCCGCAAATAATGACTCCACTTCAGATGTGAGAGGCACGAGGCAACCGATACCATCATCGAAGTTCTGCCCACCGTGGTGAGGATGGAGATCAGGGAGTTGGGCTGAATTGGCAGTCGCCACGCTTGAAGTGGCGTGTTTTGGATTTTGATGAGCATGAAAAAAAGGAGGGCCATGCAAATGGTGCTGAGACTGATGGAGGCCGTTTCCCACCACCAGCCGTTGGCCAGGAATCTCGCCACCTGTTGTCGCCGGCCGGTCTGTGGCTTCTGGTGTTGGTGTTTTTTCTCGGGTAATAATAGCATATTTGCATTCGAGACGTCGTCCGGATGAAGTGCTCCAATTTCAACGTTCTCGGTAGAGTTCCTCAAAACAAGGTCATCTTCACCGTTAGACAAGGAGGAGGGGGTAGCAGCTGGGCGAAGCCGGGGTGACGCCATCCCTTCTGCCGTTGCTGATGAGGTGGAAGCACGGGGGTGAATTCAAGAGGAGAACGGAATGCGAGTAGTGGTATCAATTAGGCTGAGGACTCGTAGTCCTGTGATGATGGTTCGTTGTCAGAATATTAATATCGCCTGCCCGGGGATTCAGAGAGGCCTCATTTTTCATTGGTAGCACAAGACGGACCCCAGCCCCCTTTGTCCCAAGTGGGACTGCACTGCAAAAAGTTCCTGAAGTTCATATGGACCCCGTATCTTATTGTGTCCAACCTTAGAAGCCCTTTAGTCTCACCGTGTCACATGGAGTTTATAGACCGCCGGGAAAGAGTCTCGGGAGCCTGCATTGAGGCGGAGCCAGGCACGACATGGCACTCTCGGGTGAAACACTATCATACGATCTAACCACCCAGCACCACTGAGGTCTCATTGTCGAACCACTGTCACCCTCAGCACCCAATACCATTCTCAACAGTTCCAAAACACAAACGCCACGATCTAAAGAGCATGTGTATGATATCGAGATCCTCTCCCCCGACATGAAGCCAGGCTACCAAGAACTACCTAACCACAGACAGGCTTCGATATTTAGATCAAGGTTGAAAAGAAAGAGAAACAGTTAGGAAACTGGACACGTTTTGGAAAGCCTGACCGCATTTTGGGTCGCCAAAGGTAAAGGTGGAGATGAAGCTGCTGATGACTCCAAGTGGAGTAAATAGTAAGAGTCAGCCCGTATGCTGGCAAAGCCAAGTCCCTCCCGGAAGTTTCCTTTCGACGCAGGTCATGTCGCGGAGAGTGGAATCTGAACATTGGGGTTGGTGACACTGCTGGAATTGAGCAAGGCATCGACACCAGCGGGAAGAAAAGACAAGACAGCAGCCAAACGCCAATAACCTCTCTGAGCTAACACCCATCACCTTCTCTCCTTCGAAATGCTCACCACCCTCCATCCAAATTGTACACTTCGTCGCGATCAACGTCAAAACTTTCACCAAGTCTCGAAATGGGACTCCTCAACGCCTGACACGCTTTGCTAAACTTGCAGAACATGACCTAAAAGCTCTGCTCACCTTGAATGCAAGCCCCCCTTTGAGCCGCAATATCGGGCTCGGATTCACAAACGCCAGCGCCCCCGAACCTGTCAGCTCAAAATCAAACCGGCTAACCATCTCGGCCAATATGACCGTGAACTGCATCACCGTCACCACCTTGCCGATGCACATGCGCGGGCCCTGCGAAAACGTCATGAAGGCGGACGCGTGGGCTGCCTTGCCGTTGAGCCGCTCCCATCTGTCCGGGTCGAACTCGTCGCAGTCGGCGCCCCAGATAGTGGGGTTCTGGTGGAATACCGCCAGAAGTATGACGAAGGGGGTGCCTTTGGGGATCAGCGTGTCTTGGATCACCACGTCCTCGGACACTTGGCGGGCGATCATGGTTGCTTTTCAGGTGCAGGTTAGCATACCGTCAGTCATGTCCAACAGGTGTATTGCTGGCAACTTTTCCAGTGATCCAAGGGTGGTAGAGTAACATGCCTGGCGGTTGCAGGCGGAGGACCTCGCGGGTGAAATTGTTGAGGTAGGGAAGTCCTTCCAGGTCAGCGTAATATGGGTTGGGACTCTGGCGGAGCAAACCCGCAACTTCTTTTCGCAAACGTTTTGCAACATGGGGATAGCTGGCGAGGGCGTGTGTCGCCCACACCGAAAACTCTGTGGTTGTTCCGTGGCCTGACACAGTTAACTTCTGAAACCTGAGCGCGAGAGAGAGAGAGGTCATCTTACCCGCTGCAAGAAATTTGAGAATCTAGGGACATGGTTTAGTAACATGGCCGTCGGTTGGTTCCTGGCAGGTGCTCACTTGTTTCAAGATATCCTCCTCAGACCGCGAGCCCTCTTCGTCGTCGTGGTCGTCGGCAAGGTACATCTTTTCAACCATGTACGTCAACAGGTCCGTAACCTCTTGTCCTTTGGTGTCGGGCTCGAGCATTTCCCTGCAGCACTTTTCAAAACTCGTCGCGTCGCGCGAGCCGAGGCTTTCAAGGTGGACGCCAAGCACAAAAACGCCGACGCTGTCGAGAGTGGCTTTGGAATATAGTGGCAACACTGTGTACACCATTAGCTAGTTATGCTGGGTTTTGGAGTGCGATACATACTATCAACCGCTCCGTCAGTCTCAATCGCCTTGCCAAGAGCCGTGGTGCGGAATACTGGGAATAGCCTCTTGAGGTTGGACATCGCAAACATGCCTGGGTCTATTTAGTTTTCTGTTGGGACCTGGAAAACGCACCGTTGAGAAGCTTTCTCTGGCGCTTGTGCTCCTCGCCCTCTGACAGCACCAGTCCATAGCCGACAATATCAACAACGAGCCGGACCCACCAGTCTAGCTTCCGAAACGAATAACACTTGTCCCCCAGAATCTCCTTTTGCGCCGCCAGATTCGTCACGAGCAGCGCCTCGGAGTTTGTCACGGCCAAGAACCGAATCAGGGGCGCCCGCGGCCACTGTCGCATCCACGACACAAAGGGCTCGTTTGGGGGTCCGGCCCTGGAGGATACCTTTGAGAAAGTTGATGGTCTGGCCGACGAAAAAGTGGTGGTCCTGCGATGGTGGTATGGTTTGCGATGGTCAAGAGAATTTAAAGGGAGCTAGCTATGCAGAACGGGCAGCAAGAGATGGTTGCATCAGGGGGATCTCTCCACGCCAAGTGCTGCGGGGGTTTGCTAGGTACGAAATTGATTTGTTGGAAACCTCGTGTTCTCAGGCTGTACATGGGTGGGAGGAACACGGATAACACGGGCGGGGTTGCCACAAGAGAGCAGAGCAAGCGGCAGACATTCCCCCCTCCGCAACAGCGTTTTGATGCGGCCCTTCTGAGTCCTCGCACCTCTTCGGCGCTACATTTCATCATGGCAGCGAGAATGGCAGAGAGATCCTCGGGTTTGGGTGTCGACCGGTTCCAGATCTTCGTACACTTTGGGGAGGAGGGCCCGCTGTTACGCTCCGTTTTCAGGTACTTCATTTCTCAGGAGGTGTATTTTGCCCATCATTAAAAATCCTTTGTACGAGATGTAGTCTCCTCAAAGCCACCGCCCGAACCAGTTCAATGCCTGCGTCACCGAATCCTCCAGGCACGCTTTTTCCTGTGCGTCATCCGGGTTGCCCCTCACGGCAAAGCCATGGCGTCCGGGCTTGTAGACCTTGTGCTCGACTTCGGGCACAGTCCGCCCTGCCTCTTTTGCCCGAGCGTGAATCCCCTCCACTTTGGCCATGGTCTCGAATTTGGTGTTCTCATCCTCCAAACCCCACCCAAAGCTCACGGGAACCACCACGGGACTGACATCGGCCGGGAGGACTAGGTTGCTAGGATGCAGCGCCACCGCCGCGTCCACAAGGGGTACTACTCTCGCCGGGGTTTCGCCCTTGATCTCAATCATGTTGTCCTCCAGCGCCGCCCGAATCGCGTACCTCCCACCCCAGCAAAACCCGGCGATTCCAATCTTCTGGCTCCCCAGCGTGGCGTGTCTCAAGGCCGCCAGGAATTCCATGCACACTTTGTTAGTCGGTGCTTCCTTGTGCCGCATCAGCCACAGGACAATCGACGGGGCGCTAGCCAGGAGACCTGTATATTTGGCCAGGGTCGACTGCTTGGATGCGTCGACGGGAATGGCCGCGTCGGCAAACTTGAGCGACGCCGGATCGCCATCGAAGAAGTCGGGAAGGTAAACGAGCCATTCGCCCGACTTTGCGTACGCATCCGCAATGAGCTTGTTGTTGGGAAGGGCGAGGCCGAAAATGTCCGAGTAGATGACAATGATGCCCCGTGGGGTCGCGCGGTTACCGACCACGTAGGTGTTGAGCCCGTGGATATTTTCTTCCTTGCCAACCGGGAGGCCCTTATGGATCGATCCCTGCCGGCGTTGGTCAGTGGTCGGCTTGACCTGGAAGATTTGCCGAGACGGAAGTTCACCTTGATGCACTCTTCGTGGAGAGCCATTGTAAATTCGGGCAGTCGCGGTGGGTCGGGACTCGAAAAAACAGGGATCGTCTGTCAGAAGAGGAACAGCAACATCAATGAAAATAAGAGGGGATTTCAGGAACGCAAAGTTGATATCTAGTAGCCTCTTATACCTGGCAGAGAGATAATGGCTGCCCAGGGCGATGGCTTATCATGGCGCCTATCGCCAGGTAGAGCTTGTTAGCTCGAGCCAGGGAGGAAACCTCAGCAACTGTGCCCTTTTCGACAAGAGCCTGAGACCCACGCATCTCTCCCTGTTCCGACTAACAATCTCTACCCGGGTAGAGGTGGTAGGAGGGCTCGGCACATTCTCGCGTACTCTCGCGTACTTTTCGGCCCCAACGTGCATCTCCCATTGGTGCCTTGATGGCCTCGCTACCATTGGCCGTGCGCATGCATGAGGGTACATGTGCCCTGTCGAGCCACTGGTCAGTCCGCAAGCGGTGTGCCGCTGCCCACCCCACCACGCAACACACAATCCCGCCCCGTTGTTTCGAGTAGTCGGATATGGCGCCCCTCTTTTCGCACTACCCATCCGCAAAGAAATGTCGCAGGTACCGGTACCAGCGCTTGCGCCCCCGTCCGCGTCCGCGTCTCTGCCGGCACCAAAGTTACGAAGCTGCGTTGTGTGTCGCAGCCGCAAAGTCCGCTGTGATAAGCAATCGCCCTGCTCCAACTGCTCACGAGCCAACATTGTCTGCATCGCCCCACCGGCTGATCGCCCGCCGAGATGGGCTCGCCGCCTCGAGCGCCTCGGCGCCAACCATGGCCGCAGCACGGCCGCACCCACGCTGTCGGCAGCGCCGCGTAACGTCAACAGCGGCCAGGGCGTCGAAAATATCATGGAACGGCTGCGTAATCTCGAGAACCTGGTCAAGGAGCTGAGCGGCCAGCTGGAACAGGCACACGCATCGGCGGTCGTTGGTGGCTCGACCCAAGATCAGGACCAGGACGTGGACGTGGACTTGCCGACAGACGAGCCGCACGACGCTGCACTTCTCGCTGGCACCCTTGGCATGCAGAAGCATTTCGGGAGGCTCGTTCTCCAGGATACCAGCCAGAGCCGTTACGTGAGCAGCGGCTTCTGGTCCCGGGTCAATGACGAGGCAAGCCTTGGTTTCTTGGTGCTCGCACACCGTCAGGTTCCCCATGACTATCTATCTAGGTACCTTGCCTTGCCTTGGTTTGCTTGTTAATTTGTTTTCCGCTGCAGTTGTGTGAGCTGGAGATGGACACCCGCGGCCTGGCCGACGACGGATCCGACAGCCTGGAAGATGAGCCATCTGCTCCTTCTGCTTCTGCTCCCGCCACGTCGGGACCACACCTAAGTCTCGAGCGGTCGCCTTCGGAGCGCTATGCCTTTCTGTTTCGACACAACATGCCTGTCCCGACGCACGACCGACGCAGCTTTCACCCGCCGTCGTTATCACAGACCCTATTTCTCCTCAATGTCTTCTCTGAGAACGTCAACTGTGTCTGCCAAATTGTCCACATACCAACGGTCACTAGCATGGTCCGCGAGTTGCACGGCGGCGACTTGACGCGCCTCACACCGTCCAATGAAGCCTTGATGTTCTCCATCTATTACGCGGCCGTCATTTCCATGGAAGAAGAGGATGTGAGTGCCGGATTTGTATAGTCGACACAAAAACGAATACGCAAACCCACGCAGACCAACGCGTTGGGGATCAAGCCACTAACTGTTTTCCCCATTCGCGCAGATCACGGCCAATTTTGGCTGCTCCAAAGGCGACCTCAGCCTCAAATATCGCATCGGCCTCGAGTATTCCCTCGCGGCAGCCGATTTCCTCGACGCCCCCAACATGGCTCTTGTCCAGGCATTGGCCAACTTCCTCGGCGTTGTTCGTCGATACGACAGCCCGCGATTCGTGTGGATGATGACAGGATTGCTTATCAGGATGGCCCAGTACCTAGGCCTGCAGCGAGATGGCTCACATTTCAAACACCTCACCCCCTACGAGAGCGAGATGCGACGCAGGGTCTGGTGGGCTGTCGTCAACCTGGATATGAGGGCGTCCGAGGACCAGGGGACCGACCTAACTATCACGCACGGCAGCTTCGACACCAAGATTCCTCTGAGCATCGACGACGCCGACATCAGCCCCGGAACAGAGGAGATGCCCGCGGCGCGTGACGGCGTGACGGACATGTCGCTCACGCTCATGGCCATCGGCCTGTGCGACCTCATGAGGCAAATGCTCAACCCAGCGGTCAAGCACGGTGTTGGCGAGCTTGAGAGTCAGAACAAGCTCTTGAGCGAGATGTACCGAAAATATGAGCACGGGTACTTTCAGCAAAGAATTGAGCCGGATACGAAGGGATACTGGGTCGGGGTAACCATCTCACGGCTCGTCATGGCCAAGATGACGCTCATCGTCTCCCTTCCTGCACTCTTCTCGGCCCCGAGCGAGGACTTCACCGACGAGGTACGAACCAGGCTGCTGGTCGCGGCCATCGAGGTGGCCGAGTTCAACCACACGCTTAACACCGAGCCGGCTTATCGCCCCCTGCGCTGGATGTACCAAACCTACACCCACTGGCACGCCATTGTGTATCTCATGATGGAAATCTCCCGGCGCCGCTGGTCAGCCACCGTGGAGAGGGCCTGGGTCGCGCTGCACAGCAGCTGGCTAATTCCCACCCAGGTCCCCAGGGATAGGCACTTGCGCATCTGGTTTCCGCTGCGAAAGTTGATGACCAAGGCGCGCGCCCATCGCTCGGCCGAGCTCCTCCGTCTGAGGGGGGACCCAGAAGCGGCGGCCAGGCTGGACATCGAGGACCGCAAGATTCCACTACCATCGAGCTCGGCACTGCTCGTGCCGACCGGTGGCGATGGCGTCATTTCCTTCCGCGAGCGATGGTCTCAGCTCGTAGCCGCGCTACCGCTACCGACGCCCGGAGGTAGAAGCGCGCAGCCGCTTCGAGTTCCTCCCTTGGCAGAAGAGCTTGCCGAGCCGCCATTACACGCGAATACTCCCGCAGGCCAGCCGATGGCGAGACCAATTTCCGGAGAGCTGGCCGCCCCTGCCGGACTACCGCACCTCAGTACAAACGGGCCGAGGACCGATCAAAGACAAACGCTAGCGGGCAGCGTTGTCGGGCTTCCAGAACCGACTGCATCGACAAACGCATCTGGAAGCAGCAGCGGACTAGCTTCTGAGCAGATCATGGCCCCCGGGCTCCAAGATAATCCCTTCTCCGCTACCGCAGGATGGTCCGATGGACGCCCTGTTGGGCCTGGCGATTTTGTGCCGTGGCTGTGGGTTGATCCCGAAATCCCGACTACTGGACCCTCGGCCGACTTGTTAGCCACGCTAGACGACAACGACCCCATGGATTTGAATATGAACTGGGATGGCGGCGATGTAAATTGGTATGACTGGATCGAATCCGCCGGAGGCAATCGAACCCCCCGTAGAGGCCCCATTGACGCTAATGGTCTTGGGGCTGATGACAAGCTCGCCGTGGCCGCGGATTGCTTTTTAAAACATGATGAGAAGAATGAACTTCTATCGGAAGAAACACAAGGAAACTGATATAGAGTTTGCTGAAATAGTACATAATATCATTCCCCGGGATTTAAAAACAAAGGGGTTCTTCAAAAGGGGTAGAATAACAAGGTTCGAAGGCTGACGCCCCGGCTGAACCGAGGCCCAGCGATGATCTGGCATCGCCGGCAATCGAAACCTTGAACCGTTCAGCAAAAAGACCAGACCTCCTACTCCATCTGCACCTCTTGATTCACTCTCCTTCAGCGTGGCCGCAAATGAGCTTGAACCCTGATGTCCGTCAAGATCTTTAGGGGGGATCGGCCATTTCACCAACCGCGCCTTTCTTTCGAACGATAACGGCGTCCATATCCCACCTTTAGCTTCTCACCGAATACCACACTCCACAAAGCCCCCCCCAAGGCCAAGGTCAGGAAGCGCGGCGAATAGAGTGGATAATCAAGGATTTGCTCGGCATAGACCATTACCTCGTTGGAGCCTCTGGGCGAGACCAGCGGCTTGGCAGCCGGATTCAGGCTTCTGGTTCCAACACAGGCCCCTTTGAATGGATCTAAAAAGTTGTTTGTGTTTCTAACATTTAATTGACACGCAGCGGAGGAAATGCCTCTATGCTGGCTCTGAGGCATTCTCCAACAAGGCAAACGATGCTTGATGTTGTCCTCGTAGCAGTTGGCAACTGTATCTGTATATTTATACGACTGGGAAGCAGCTATACATGTCATGTTGTGTGTGTGTGTGTGAATGATCTGTGGAGGATCTTGGGCAACGTTAACCCCTGTGCTACTGTCCTAGGGAGAGTATGGCGGAATGTCCCTGCTCGCTTTTTCCCGTGCGATATTGGCGCAGTGCTCGCTTTCCACCCTAAAAACAACCCACAGGCCTCGACGAAACACCTCCACCAGTGCCACGGCAAACGAGACAATGCTAGAGTGCTGAATGTTGGGGTCCAAAAAGACAAACAAAACCCACGTCATGCGAAGGATCGGATTAATGACCATAGCACCTTTGTACCACCATGTAGACTCGAAAGCGAGAATGTCACGGAGGTAGCTAGGTGCCTTCCTCTGGACTAGTTGAAAGTCCATATAAATATCCCAGTAGGCTGCGCTCTAGTCAGCAAAACGGCTTGAACGCAAGAGTAGAGAGGGACCAACAAGAATAGATGGTGCTAAGAGTAGAAAGAGAGATGAAGAAGCTCAATGATACGCCGCCTTCGTGAATTCTATACTCGGAAAGTGCCACGACGGCGCCGATGGCGATTATGTATTTCAAACAGTTGGCCAAATGAGGGAAGACGTCACGTGCGTCGTAGTACCGCCGGAGACACTGGATCGCACGCCAAACGAAGGGCAGAGCGCCGAGAAAGCCCATGAGGCGAGATCTACTAGATCCGCAGCGCTCAGGCTCGTCCCAGCCTTCGATGTAGACACAAAAGAGAAGTTCAATATCCTGCTAGCTGTTGGTGATCGTTCCTAGTAGAGCTTTGGCAATCTTACGGCAAAGGTATATCTCAGTGACGAGTAGATATCGCCGAGAAAGGCATCCGTGAACCCAACAGGGTAAAATGGTACCATGAGAAGGTGCCACTGTCAAGATTAGCTAGGACTGTGCGGGCATGAAGGAGGGGGATGGGGGCAGGACACCAACATGAGCGATAGCAAACCACAGCCGACTTTGGTGATGAAAGATAGGCAGCGGGAGGAAAACCAGCACTAGGGTTGCTCCGACGAGAACGGCTGGGTACCACAGAAACATAACCTCTCCCCCGAGCTCCACGCTAAAATTGAGGAAAAAGATAACTCCAAACATGAGAGTAAACACACTCGGAAATTGTGTCAGCGTCCTCCACCCCAACGAGTGTCTTGGGTCGAGCTCAAAGATGAGCTTGTAGTCAACCTTGCGCTTGCTCCACAGCTGACAGGTGAACACAAACAGCCATCCCATGAGCAGCATCAAAAAGTATCCCGCATAAATCTGCAAATGCGATGACACAACCTTTTGCTTGTCGTCTTCCAAGCCCTCGTCGAGCAGACACCGGATGGCCGAAACAGTTCCCTGCACGCTAAAGGCGAAGCCGAAACCAGCAAGCAGGCTGTTGGAAAGGTTGCTCATGATCTCAGGCCTCTCAAGGCAGCGGGGGACCGAAGGTTGGGCCCAAAGCCGCCTTGGTATGGCCGCGCTCAAAGACAGTAGCGTGCAAAGAGGTCCCTCGGTCGTCCGCATGGGGGCCTCGATTGCCGTGCTCTTGATAAAAGAGGTTTTGTCGGCAAAGTGTCGCACAAACACCAGCTTCTCTGACAAGCGCACGCTCTCTTGTCATACTTTCTTGTTGAGCTGATCTCTTGCGGTTGAGTGCTGCGTCGGACCGTTGGACTGCGTCGGGCGAGGTAGAAAGAATCTGTCAAACTGATAGAGAGCCACCTTGGGCTTGCGCTTTAGCTCCTGGATTTGAGACATTTTCGATAGCCCTGCTTAGAAACGAAAATTTCTTTGGCGCTGTGAAGGCAGGCGCAGTGAGGATCGGCGTTGACGGGAGTGGAAGGCGCTCGCGTGCGTCTGGACCGTGCTTGGCTAATTCCTGACACGAGATCATTTCAACCGCGCTTTTCCTAACGCGACTAAGTACTCCCTGCGAAGCTGGGGTACCTGGACTCTTTTTTCCCGACGCCACCCCGGAAGGGCTTCGTCAGCACGTCGACTCCTCATCTCGCAAGGCCGTTTTAGTAGAAGCAGGTGGCGATCAATCGTGTTGGACATAGCACTCTGGATCGTCTGGATGGCTTGAGCGGTGCCAAAGATAGAGAGTAAACGGCCATTAGAATGATGGCAGCATTAGGCTGTGGGTGCAAAGGACCACTTGGCGAAATTGTGAGACAGGGAGCCTCAAAATGGAGCCTGGTGCACAGAGACGTTCTGCTATTCTAAATTGGCAGACAGAACTCTGGGGTGGTGATGATGAACTCTTCTTCTACGCAGGTGGTGCGATCTTTAGGTTCTTCGTTGTCGTCGAGGAGCGCAGGGAGTTTAGCTCGCTCGGGGGTATTAGGGAAATGAATGGGGTTGTGTCCTCTGAGCTGACAGATGTTGAATCTCACAACAATCTCATATTAGTCTACCATGTTCCAGTGCCCGCACACGATCATCCATCCACCTAATGCGCCATTCAGATGAATCCGCAACTATGGTATGGATTTCTTTCATAATCTCAGCAAGAATACGACCCACCATTAGTTGCGTTTGTGCAGTTAATGCTCTACGTGATCATGTCGGTGTCTGTAGGAATATTGCTAAACTCAGGTACATTGGCCAATTTAACTCAGGTACCAGCTATGTCATTGGAAAGGGAGTGGCCGTTTATGGCGAGGCGAGCCTGCCAGTCGTCAGTAAGCTGGAGAGCGTGGACGAGAACAAGCTCGACGAAGAAGCCAGGAACCTACACCTGGGGGACGATATGCGAACACTCCAACAAGAGAGTCGCGTGAATCGGGAAATGAGGCTGATTGGAGAGGAGCGAGACAAGATTAAAGCGGAGCTGGCAATGCATCCGCGACAACTTGGCATTGGCAGGCTACAGCTAAAATTAAAGGACCACGAGCTCAGGCATTTCGAAGCGCTCCTCCACATGGTACCGGGTGTATCACCGCAGGAGATGCAGGAGATACTTCGTGCACTAGAGCGGGAAACGGAGCCAGTAGTGGAGATCAAGCGGCAACTTCAGCAGCGTCAGCTAAAGGTGGTGGTCAGGCTGATGCGCAACGAGGAGGAGACGCTGGGCCCCCGGATGAAGCGGGTGGTTATTGACATTGAGATTGAAGAGCTGCGGGGCACCCTCATGGAGGACAGGCAGGAGATTGAGGAGATGCGGAGGCGCGGCGAGGAGCCTGGCAAGATCAAGAAGGCGATGGAGTACTTGAACAAGGTGATGGCGAACTCGGAACAAAAGACGGTTGAACTAAAGGGTCGTTGATAGGTAGGTAGGCGGCTGTCACGGTATCGAAGGCTTTGGGCAAGGTAAGTAGCAGTTATACGTGCATGGGAGACAGAATGAAATTCTGTAGACTCCGCCACGTATCTTTGTCTCGCCTTATCAACCCGTCTGCCTGCAACAAGAGTGGAGTTTCCCTCATGGGTGATGCCCGATGGTGAGACCAAGGCCCGGAGCGGGGAGACCTTTGCCGTGTGTCGGCTCGGGCTCTGACTCGCCCCCTCACTCTTGTCCATGCCGCTGTCCGTTCCGCCCTCCACCACCGATCGAATTGTCCGAAAAGGCGGAGGGAAACGCGTATGTTGTTTCACGACAACCTGATGATGCTAGGGTCCGAACCAAGTCTATGCCAATCCTCCTCCGTCTCCGCCGACATGACAGACGCCCTGTACATAGACCCTCCACTCCAAGGCTTGAAGATCTCATTCTCTAGTCCCTGCCATCCCTTCGGCGACTGTACCTCCCCAGGAGAAACCAAGTCAACCCCTAGAGCGTGACTACACGCCTGAACCACTAGAAATTTGGCCAGGTCTTCAGGTGTGTCGATCCCTTTCTCATCTCCATCGACCTCCAACGCCAAATCCCCTTCATACATCATGCTGGTGATCTCACCCATCCATGTAGCCGACTCAGGATGCGATAATCGCAGCTTCAACTCAGCGACCTTGTAACCCGTCCAGTTTCGATGTAGATGCACCTTCGCATCACACGTACCGTCCCCGTCAGTCGAAGAGGACAGAACTGGACCGTCCGCATAAATGAACCACCTATCATCCATAGTTTGCCCCCGATATCCATGAAGCAGTCTCATCGTCGTCTGCATTGTAGGAAGCGGGATTTGCCAGTCCGTTATTACCGGGTTTTGGAAAGACGCGCGCCGCTCCCAATTGGCTTTGAGGACAGGCTTGGTTGCGAAGCAGCTGCGGCATCCAAAAGTGTACCATAACACCGCGTTGAGCTGGCTGCTGTTAGGGTTGAGTGGGTAGCTTGTGTCAAGCTGGGCCTCCTCGCCAAAGCGGATGTAGCCCTTTTGTAGGGTAAAAGGCCTGGGGTCCTCTTCTGGGTCGTGTCGCTCTGGTGACTTGGGTATGTCGCTCGCGCGCATGATTTGGGTAACGCGAGGATCGAATGGCGTTTCAGACATTTTGGGAGCTAAAGGCGGACCTAATGTATTGATCGATCGGTACTGCCGTTTAGCTGTCGACCCTAGCCATGTTTGGATGCGAAGGTAGAAACGGAGTGGTGAGCGGAATCCGGGCTCGGGGAGATTTTAGGCCGGCGTGCGTAGGGTTACATTGCCCCCTGATCGAGACCCCAACAAAAGATGTGCCTGGTCTGCCACGTGACGGGCTCGGGGCCCCATCGCCGTCTGACTCAATTTCGTGGCTCGCATGCCTGGTTGCGGGAGAAGCGATTCATCGTTTGACGGCCTGCGCTTCATCTCGAATCGAGGAGCTACCGGTACCATGGACGTCAAAAAGAAGTCTTGTGCCGCATGTGGAGAATTGGAAGAGTGCAACTTGGAATTGGCGTGGGCGCAGCTTCAGCAAGCCGTCGAGGATGGCTGCGAGTTGTGCACCGTCGTGAAAGCTGGCGTTTTGAGCTTTGTTCCCGACGCGGCTGAAATTGCCGACCAGCTGATCCTTTCGGTGGATGTCTCTCTCATTGTCAGCATTGTTGGGAAGGACAAAAACCAACCGATGGTGGTAGAGTTTTACACTATCTTGGGCGCTCCTTCCGTCTAGCCAGGAGTTGGCCCCGCCAGGCACGTCTCGGCAGATTCTTCCGCGGACGAATGCGTGTCCCTCGCTCGAAAATGGCTGCACGGCTGTCTCTCGTTGCATTCAGAGTGCCAGCGACCAGATGTCCCAAAGCTACCAACCCGGGTCGTGGCTGTTGGCTCGTGCGATGAGGAAACACGCATCATCGTGACCGAGCCTGGCGAAAGAGGCGAGTACGCGGCGCTCTCGCACTGTTGGGGAGGGGTGCATCCAGTCGTTCTTCTTTCGTCCAATCTCGAGGCTTTGCAGGAACGACTTCATCTCAACCCTTCGTCGAAAACCTTCAGGGAGGCGATCAGCTTCACGCGTCGGCTGGGCATCCCGTACCTCTGGATTGACAGCCTTTGCATCCTGCAAGACGAGGATGACCCCTCGGACTGGCAGCGGGAGGCTCCCAGAATGAGCACCGTCTACAACAGCGCAACCGTGACGCTCTCGGCCGCATCCTCATCCGACATGGCCGGCGGTCTGTTCCCGAACCGTGCCGGCCGCGCGCCCCGACAGCGCGTCGTGGAGATTTCTGCTCCCGCACCAAATGGGTCAACCACTACCGTTTATGCCAGAGGTCGGAAAATCGATCCCAGAGACGCAGGCGAGTTTGTCCACTCTCTTTTCGAACCCGAGCCACCTCATTTACGCTCCCGGGCCTGGGTGCTGCAGGAAGACCAGTTATCGCCACGCATCCTGCACTTTCGCAAAGAGGAACTCGCATGGACGTGTTCGTCCTGCTCACGGTGCGAGTGCCGGATTCGCCCGTCCCTTCCGCAGCCGCACCCCTTCCGCCGAAGCCCGGGTACGATCAGGGACGAGGATAAGCCACAGATGACGGGCAGGTTTTCCCTGCGTTGGCCAGCCATGGTCATGGACTACACCCGTCGCAATCTGACGAAGGAGCGGGATCGTATTGCCGCTTTGTCAGGGCTCGCGAGATATATCGAACGATGCACCACCGATACCTTCTTCTGTGGCCTATTCTACGAAGACATATCGTTCCAATTGCTCTGGTATATCGACCGGGACGGCCGTGTCCCCGGGCAGTCTCCGCGTGGCCGTTTCTCAGCACCTTATGCACCATCTTGGTCGTGGATGAGCGTTTCAGGCCCCATCAATTACTTTCACCGTCATCCTCTAGGCGCCGCGCCGTCACACCCTGCCACTCGTGGGCGAGATGCTGTATCCACAATAGGCACAGTGGTCGGCGTGGGCAGGATTCCTGCGGATCAGAGTAACGTTATGGGGCCGGTCTTGCTCGCCCCAATGTTTCTGGTCACAGGAGTTGTCCCCATCACGCGCGATACTGAGAGCGGGCAATGGCAGCCTGCATATCCCATTCGCGACTTTGCCTCGGAGAATCTCAAATTCCATATTGATATCGAGGAGGACGAAACGAAGTTCCATAACGGAAACGGCGACTCGTACGCACTGATCCTGGCAGGGCGATGGGAAGGTGAGGGCATGACGATCCTTTGCATGGAGACGGTGTGTATCCTGGGGCGACTGCTGTCGACCCCCGAGGAGGTCAATCTTGTCACCCTGGCAAGGCAGTACCAACAGCAAACTTCGGAGGATCAGATTCTTGGGAACCCCGAGACCTTTAAGAGCGACTGGTCACTTCCGGATCCGAGCTGTTCTTACTTTCGTATTGGATTGGCGAGAGGTGCTGGGTCCCTGAAGGCGTGGGAGCAGGCGGGAGTGCCTAGCGTGGGAAGGGCGTTTTTGTTCTAGTTCTTGTGATAGAAAATATCTCAGCTCGGTGAGACCTTTGTGTCTGAACGAAGCCACTCTGGTGTAGTACTGGCCCGGCGTCCATCCCCTCCTTCCACAGCTCTGCCTGAAATGCACCATACCGCACACCCTCTCCCAAGTCTTCTTCGAAACCGGCAAACCGAAACAACCCCCTATCTGCCCTGCAAGAAACTCTGCCTTTTCATTCCTCTTCAACCTCTGGGGAAAGCGCCCTCTTTAATCAAAGCCATCCATACTGGGTGTAGATTTCATGGAGGTAGCTCCATCCAACAATCGCTGGTTAAGGGGCCTGTCACTTCTGCTGCGTGACGATGCAAGGGTGTTGATTTGACTGAAGAATAAAAATTTACCAATAATATGGAGCCCTCATAAAAGTGAATTGTATCTACTCCTGGGGTATAACTAACGCCGTAGATGCCAGCCATCTTCCTATCACCTATCGCCCGTAGCTCCTACCGCCGCCTTGGTAGTAATAGTTGCCGCTACTGCCTGGTGGTTGTTGTGAAAAGGCCGCCTCGTCGGGAAATCGTGGGGATGACATTGGCGTGGTAGAGGATGATACTGCTGTGGGTTCTAACGACGTCGGTAACCGTTGGTCCTGTCCGAGTCCCATCTGCGCTGAAAACCGTGCTACCCCTGGGCTTGGGGGCGCGGGCATCTCTTGTAGGGTCGGGTAACTGAGGGGAAGCTCCACGGGTTGTGCGGGAGCGTAACTGCCGTGACTACCGTGGGAGAGGTGTCCGTAGTAGCTGTGGGCGGGTGGTGTGGAATGCTGTGAGTGCTGCATGTCTGGCTCGGGTGAGCCATGCTGCCCCTGGTAATATGTTTGTCCGCTAAGATACGATCCTGAATCATCTGTGAGTAACCGTTCCATGGACACCATGCAGTTCGACTGACCTCAGTAGTCACCAGCCTTAACCGTCAGACCGGGTGAAGGTTGCCCAGGAGGAACCACGCCATGATACATGCCGGCGCCCGCAAGCATGGGTGACATCCCTTCCTTCTTGACCCGCGCCGCCCTCCAGCCACACTTGTATAAAAAGAAAGCAATAACAGCGATGATGAAGACGACCCCTCCTACGACGATGCCTCCAATCGCCCCCGAGGAGAGGCTCTTGGACTGTGCTGCTGCCGCACCATTGGATTCTGTTGCACTGGATTCCGTTGCACTAGCAGCCGCGCTGGCCGACGTCACCGTCGCACCCGGCGGCTGAAGGAACGACGCCCTTAGCTCAAAGATCACCGCTCAGCTTCGCAGGTTAGCCGCCGAACAATACCCGTTGGCCTCGGGTGTGCATGGGTTCGTAGTACAGCAGCCGATGAACTCGGTGGCATTGTGCTGGCAGATGTAAAAACTGCCTCCACTGGGACAAGATAGCCCGAAGAATTGAAATGTAGGGACTCGGGTTGACGGCAGCGACAGAACTAGCAGTTGAAACGGCAAAAAGGTGTTTGGTACCCAGCTACCCGAGCAAACACCCTTTCACGTCGTGGGAGCGGTGAGGGGGGCTGCCCGGCCTTCAAATGCTTGCAGGATGCGATGCAGCAGGCTGCAAAGCCAAGTTCGTGACCACTTGCAACCGGAGGACCCCACCACCTAGCGGGTCTGCCCCAACGCTGCATCCCATTGCAGGCACTGTAGTGTGTTGGGCATCATGGCGACTGCGAGCTAGAGCCTTGTCTTCAAAATCGCGGATTCCGATGGCGACGACAACCTTCAAAGGGCCAAAGGCCAGCCTCCGTCGCCGTTTTATTTCGTCTTCCGTGATTCAGTGCTTGTATGCATCACACCGAACACGGGAGAAAAGTTGCTTCGCATCTCAGGTTACTATTGGAAATACGACATTTAATGGATGTGTTATCTTCAGCCAGGGCTGCCATCTTCGGTTATGGCGGAATCAATCACCGCCAAGGCCGGCCCCCAAAACCCTAGCCCGGGCACTTTGGTGATTGCGCATGCCGTGCTGCGGCGCGGTCTGCGTCGGTCGCCGCGGTTGACTAGCTGTTTGCAGGAAGAATGCTGAAGGCGGGCGCGAACCTAATTCTCCCAGGTTTTATGTTAAGTTGAGGGGAGCGTGGGATGACGGGCTTTGTGTTTGGATGCACCGTTGAAAGAACGATGGTTGATTGAGGAAGCTTTCGGGCGAAACTGGCTGCCTGAAATGGGTGAAATACAGCGGGGCCAATAGAACCCACCCTTTCTCCCCGACGCTACTACCAAGTGAAGAACTTCATCTTGGATTGTCTTGTTGTCGAATGACACGGTGGATGAAGGTCATGAAAACAATCACAACATAAATGGCCAAGACCGGTCTTTATACTACAATAGACTCTCTACCCTAACCGCGATTTTCGGCAAGCTAACTCGAGCCGAGAGGGCCTAGAGATGGTCCTATATAAAGATGGCCCAAAATGTGCCCCACTCTGGGAAATAGTCTTGATTATTCGTATTACTAGGGGTCAGAAACCACGGAATGAAGTCCAGGATATGCCAATGCAAACAAATACACATCTGTCAAAGTCGCCCGCTTCTCCGCCAGGAACCCACCAAAGTATCACTCCTACACCTCAGTCTCAACCACCTCTACCACTTGCTCCAGTCAATAGCCTTGACATCCTCATAGCACCCAACTCCCGGCCTGACCAGATTCAGCTCCTTCTCTCCCACCAGCCGCGGAAGCGGCGCACACTGCGCCAGCAACGCAACCGCCACGCAATTCTCGGGCAGCGCCGAAGTCCCCTGGTGGAAAAGCACAGGGTACTCAGGACGCCCATATGCCGGGTTCTCCTGCTTGCATACGACAAACGTATCGGCGTGGAGCTCGGCAGGCGCAAACAGACGGGCGTACGGATCGCGCAGGCCGATGCCGATGCCCGCGCCCGTGTCGCCGTAGCCGTAGCTGATGCCCACCGTGCCGAGGCCAGAGCCGGAGGTCGTCCTGAATTGCATGCCTAGCGGGACGGGGCGGATGCCTGTGTCGAAAGGGGGTGCGTAGATGGCCGTGTTTTCGGCCGAGATGTCGCTGGTGGTGCCGTTGAGGAAGAGGACAACACTGGCGGAGGGCGCGAGCACGGCGGCGTACTGGGTGGCGCCGATGCGCTCGACGGTGAGGGCCCAGTGGTTGATGGGGGGGTTGGCAGCGGTGGTGGCGGAGGTGACGTTGGCGA
>Ga0247758_1000247_pt1 | contig 46999 bp, 20 predicted proteins | sample UWRJL156409C4_FD_180950 | JGI IMG/M metagenome (GOLD analysis project Ga0247758, IMG submission 180950) | Plant litter microbial communities from Arlington Agricultural Research Station in Wisconsin, United States - UWRJ-L156-409C-4 | ecosystem: Environmental > Terrestrial > Plant litter >...
GGGCGGGGGGGGCGGCCAGACTGCGAGGGCACAAAGCTTAGCAGAGTGATCACGTGTTGTGGGCCGTACCGGCCTAGTATTTAGCCATGTATTTGTTAGTGCTTGGGCCTGGAAGCAATAAGCCCGCAACGAAATACAACGAAGTACGACTCAATCTGGGCGATCAGGCTCCCTTTGGTACCTGCAATCCCCACAGGTGGTGCACCTCTTCCTGATGACTGGGCAGGCTCCGCTGAGCGGCCTGGGGGTTCTCCGGCTTGGCGTGGATGAAGTGGGGCGGCCGGAGGCGTCATGCCGGCAGCCTAGACCGGACCACCAAGAGGGAAATTTCCTTATCTTATGTTATCGACTAACAGAGGAAGCTGGGCCTTTAAAATGCGGACTCAGTATTTATGACTGGACACCAATCCAACATATATCAGTGACTACCTGACTGCGAGATAAGGTCGCTACGTTATGAGGGTGTCAGAAACCGTGTTGTGCTACCCAATTGCAAGGCTGAGCGAAATGTTGGTCCTTGTGAAACCACCCAAGGGAAAATTGTATGCGGCTTACTGCACACACGTGTGACTGGAAATGCGCATTCCACCGCGGCTGAATAGATGCTGCCTGCCTTCTTATACTGCGCCACTGCACAACAGTTACAAAAGGTATCCTGAAGAGGCATGCATTTCGAGGTGTGCGTCGTGTCTACAATGAACTCCTTCGGGGTCGGGTGAAGACCAGATCCCGAGCAATGACACGCAACCGCGATTCTCTTGCCATCGTGAATGTTGGTGCTATTTTTGTTTTACTTACACCTCTAAAGTCTGCATTCTGGAGGGTCCATGGTGGTAAGCCATTGACCGGTTAGATTGTCTGTGACGCAGTATAAAAGCACCCAGTTCCAACTTCTTGGTCAGGGTTCCTGCTAAAACCCCCAGCGATACCTCATTGACACGCACCCACCACATCTTCTACCAAGAAATAACACCCGACACCCACCACCAACCATGTCGCCAAAGTTTTGGCAAGCTTTCATCCTCCTGGCTAGCTTCTGGCTCTGCCTGGGACAACAACAGGAGCCAAAACAACTCACGCCATTCTCAGAGTTCCTGCAGAGCGTCAGGAACGCCAACTATACAGACTTTTCGTCAACCACAATCGAAAATGAGAAGGCCTTCATTGAAATGAAAAACCACGTTCTTTCTATGTACGGGGGAGTGAAGTATCCCAACGGCGTCCAATCGTACTACTCGGATGGGGGTCATACCAACTGCTTGCCTTATGCAGAGCAACCAACATTCCACGTCCTGAGGGACGTTCTGAGCAAGGAAGAGATGACGCCCCCTACGGATGCTGAGATCGATGCTGCGTTTGCAACGCTCAACGACAACACCAGCAAGGGGCAGGATGCTGAGGAGCCCCTGGACGCTAACCTTTTCCGTCCAACGACCCAAAAGGACATTTTCGGCAACATCATGCACTGTTCCAACGATACAGTGCCACATCCCAGGCTGACGATCGAAAGCATGGCGGGCTATGGCACACTGGCCCGTTTGTTTGCCAAGGGATCCTTTAACCCGACATCCCCTAATACGAATACCAACTCCAGCGGCTTCCAGAGGCGAGATGTCATCCGCGAGCCAGGTGGATACAAGTCTCTCCACGAGGCCGTCGAAGAGAGTCATCCCAGGGGCTTCATCGGTGCCGCCACACACCTCAATATCTGGCAGCCTGCTGCAAGGTTTTCACTTTCGCAAATGTGGGTTTCGACAGCAAGTCCAGTCCAGACAGTCGGTACGTTATTCCCCACAATTGCTATACCAAAGAGGTGCTAACATAAAAACTCCATAGAGGCTGGATGGATCGTGGGCGGACCCGGTGATCGCGCGGGGACCCGACAGACATACCCCTTCGTCTACTTCACCGCCGATAGCTACGTCTCGACCGGGTGTTACAACTACGGTATGTGCGCTGGATTTGCGCGGCGACTCTATGGCGGCTACTCTATGGACTTCAACACGCCCATTGCGGACATCAGTTCAAGGGGGGGGCACCAGTACGAGATGCACCTGTTCTGGGTTCTCATCAGCCGGAAATGGTCGCTCTTCTACCACACCACATCCACGATGAGCCGTTTCCTCATTGGCTAGTATCCCGTCACCCTCTTCGGGACAACTCCCGGTCGCCTCGGCAACAAAGCAGAACGCATCTCATTTGGGGCCGAGGTTCACGAAGACAAACCACCGTACGAGCTTTACGGCGCCATGGGCAGCGGCCAGAAAGTCACAGCTCCTGGCAACTTTGACTTGGGCTACCGCCAAGTTGCCTACCAACGAGGCCTTAAACGCAAAATTGACAGGGTGGACAATAGTGCTGAGGCCTGGGAGCCAGCCGCTATCCGCGAGTCTATCGATGAGACGGCCGAACACTGCTTTAACAAATACATGCACCCAGTCGTAAGTACTGCGCCTCTCAGAATGGGGGTTCATATCTTCTTTGGCGGCCCAGGCGGCGATTTCTGCGACAGGGAGATCTCGGCGTACTGTCGAAGCCATTGCCCTGCGCGGTGTGAAGAAGACGCCCCCTCTTGCGGCTTGAGCCCTATCTGCCGCGATGAAAGGGTGACAGATGTGCCTGAGTGTTGTTTTAGGGAGCTGGATGAGGAGTGTCTTGCTTGGCACGAGGATTGCTTTGCGCATAAGTGTCTACGGTCATTTTAAAACCACCCTACCTGTCAGAAAGAAGGGGGTTCGGAGGCCCTGGGCATCTAGTCAGCGGAGCTGACTGGATACCTGGCACTGCCAGTACGCCAGTGAGCCTCAGCTACCGGAGTGACGAAGCCTGAATCCTGCAGAATAGTCTATAAAAAAGCCTCTGGCTTCCAGCCAGAGTCAGAGGAACAGAGTCAACACAAGCAATACAATCACGCAGTTGCAACCCCTTCAATTCACAGAATCCAGAGTGCAGCGCTTCCAACACTACCCGTCTGGTCATGGAAAGACATTAAATAGATTATGCTAAATATAAGCTATTATAATAAATACTATAGTAAAGGTATTCCCTATCCTGTAATGTTTCCTAATTCCCATTTCCTAAAGCCGTTACAATCAGAGCAGCTACTGCCTCTACCTGCATCCTGCTGTATGGGGGCACAGCATACGGAGAAGATGAATTTGCCTTATTGATCGGCGCCTTAATAGTTAAGAGGTCTTTAAAAGTGCCTGAATATAGATATTTACTGCTTAAGAAAGTGTATAGCTAGTGTATTCTTCGGATTATCTGCTAGCTAATGTGCTTATAAGCCTAGAGTTAAGGTTATCTACATACTAATACTTACACCTTAAGTTAAAAGTTAATAAGGTCAGCTAAATGCCCTTAGTCCCTTAATATATGCGTCTGTTTAAGTAGATAGTTATGTTAATTTCTAGCTGCTCAGTGTCCTGCAGGCTCCCTGTAACCACCAGTTAAATCTTCCAGAACCCCAGAGGGCTCTAGAGGATTCCGACTTACTTTAGGGCTCCTGGAGTGTTTAGAACCTACTAGAATTCAGGAGGGTAGAACCCCCTAAATCTGGTGGAGCTATTGCCCCACAGAACTAACTAGAACACTATAGTGGCTACGTTAGCTACTACGTTAATAGAACTACGTAAAATGGTTTAGAACAGTACTATTCCATTATTATATTAGTTAGTTCCACTTTATAGAAGGCTTTGGAATTCTTCTAGAGCCTTCCACAGCCTATAATAGGCCCTTTCCTCTTCTGTATTTAATTCTAGTTAAGTAAGCAACTTCATTTTACTCCAGTTATTATATAAGGCACTGACTTCCAGATCTTTTTGTTTCTACCGTTAATATTCGCTGTAATACCTTTATTTACATTGGCACTGCCCTGTAATTCAGGCCTTCATTTGCTTCTTATAATGCCATAAGTACTGTAATATAACTTAGACTAGTACGCACTTCTTCCTCTGAGCCACAGCCGCTGTATTACAGTCCTGTGGGTTTCTGAAGTTTAATAAGTTACTTGCTCTCACTCTAACAGCTAGACTGCTTACTTTAATACTCTATTACGAAAACACCCCCTTAAATATATTATTTAAGGCCTGTATAAATAGCTAGTCCGTTAAGGTTTATACTCTCTTCACAGCTCTTAAAATTACTATTAATAAGTTTAAAGACTATTACTCTACTTATAAGTTAGCTCCTTTACCTAACAGTAAAATAAAGTATTTTAATATTAAGCGTAACAGTTATCTTTAACTCCTAACTCTACCATTACTAAACTAATGTAGTGACGTAATAATGAAGAAATTATAAAGAGAACTACACTTACAGAACGTTATAGTTAGCTTAGAAGGCCGACTCTTAAACTACTAGTCCTCCGATCGGAGGGATATAAATGCAACTGGCGTAGAAAAAAAACAAACATGTACTTAGTATAGAATAAAACCTAATATGTAACGGAGCCTAATATAAAACGGAGCCTAATATAGAAATATAAAGGAAATGAGACTGTGGATTAAGTTTGTTAAACTTCAGGAACCCACAGGGCTGTAATACAGCGGCTGTGGCTTAGAGGAAGAAGTGCAGTACTGGTCTAAGCCGTACTTATTACGACCTGCACCCGACACAGGCCTTGAGAGGACTGGCGCGGGTTAAGACAGAACGTATGGCGGGACGCCAACAGGTAAGAGGCGTTCTAAAGACGGCTTATTAAGCTAACACTCCTAAACGGGGGTTTAATGTCACTGTAGGTTGCTGTCACTATAATACATAGAGGTAAGTCTGAACAGTAGGATATAAATGAATAATTAAATACTAGTGTAAGGAATTAGAGTCCCTTACAGTAGTTATAGGTATAACTATAGCTATCTATACTAACTAGCTAGGAGGTACTCTATACCTTGCTTGTAATATTGTAAGTGCTTATTATGCGAGCACTTTACACTACGCGAGCGTTTTACTTGTAAGGTTTCTCCTGCTTATAATGTAAGCACTTAATATACTGTAAACAGTACCTTATTAATCATAAGGGCTTTAAGTCTTTACACTCTTAACTTAGTGCACTTAGACAGTATACACTGTCCTCTTATACTGTTCCTTTTACGGGAGATTCGTTAAGCCGCCCCAGCCTAAGTGATAGCCTGCAGGGTTGTTATATAATTCCCCCTCTTTAACGTTCTTTTCCTATAAAGAACTTAAGAGGTAAGTTTCTCTTTTCACCACTTTATTATATAATAAGTGTCCAGCTCCCAGGTCTTAAAACAGGAATAGGGTAAAAGTATTAACTGCTATTTAAACCTTACAGTTTACATATACGCGTTTAGTAGCGAAATGTCCCCTTATTCTTTTTATAAGTTTACCGACCCTCCACTTGTCTGCTGGGTTTCGAATCGGTTTAATAATTACGATTACTATTTAAAGAGGTATTAACCTTCCTAATATAACGCTTTTAATATTAGTAAAGTGAAGTTAAAGGCTTTTCTTATTAAAAAGCAAAACCTTAACTTATAAGTTAAGTCTGTTACTTAGCAGCTTTATAAAGCCACTACTAAGCTTTAAAAAGCGTTAGCGCACCTAACGCGCCTTCATAAGCAGCAGTCCCGTCTTAAGGACTAGGCTGCGAAAACGTTTAGTTATAAAGTGAAGCTGTTAAAGTTCTAGGAAAGTAAGGAGGCTAAGCTAGACGCCCCTCCTAACGACGTAAAGTCTTTTAACTAAGGGAACTTTCTAGCGGGGTCCCTGCAGCGAGCGGTCACTTCATAACTTAATTTATAACTACCTTCTTTAATAAGAGGTTATAAGTCCAGCTTCTTACAGAAGTCTTAGCGACTTTTACTTATTTTCTTTTACTAACTTCTTTTCTTAACAGCACTTATTTTTATATAAAGCTTATCGGGAGCTCCAGAGGCCCTACCTCCTTATTAAGTCTAAGGTCCTTATAACTTACAGTTAAAAGTTCTAACAAATATCCTTCCATACTTATTAAGGAGTTTCCTACCACTTCCTAAGCTTTAAGTCTTACAGTAATCTTACTCTTTAATATAGTAATTTAGATATCAGATCTTACCTTATTTCTAATTCTTATCGTTAGTTTTAGTTAGTTTAGATTCTTCCAGTAGAACTCTATAATCAGGTTTAAACACTTAAGGTTTTTTACTAGCTTTTATAAGTTACTTTTAAGGCTGTAGTTTAACTACTTAATAAGATATTTAAACATATTTTTTCCCTTCTGTAAATCTATAATTTCCTTAACGTTATACTTATCCTCGTTAGCGTTAATCTTAATCTTCTTTTCCAGGGGAACTCCCTTTAAGGCAGGTTTTAAAAGTAAAACGTGAAAAACCCTAATCTACACCTTTATACTAGTAGATAAGTCTAATTTATAATTAGAGGTAACGACCTTTTTCTTAATTCAGAATAGCCTATACCTTTTAAAGTTAAGCTTTTTACTAAGTCGTTTTAAATGTAAGTTTTACGAAAAAAGGTAGATATAATCCCCCTCTTAAAGAGTTAGTCCCTTAACTTATTTATTATTATAATAAAGTCCTTTTTTAAGCACTAACAGCTCAGTTTAATATTTATCAGTAAACTTCTTCATTCGTTCACATATAAACTTAAGTTCAGCTTATAGGTAGTTATACAGTTCTTACATCTAATCTACATAAATTGCAGCTTAAGGGGCATTAATAGGTAGGCCTTAATAGAGTTTAAACTCCTTACCGTAATTAGTAAAGAACAGTAATATACTTATTAATTTAATTAATGTTATATTATAAGTTATTTACACTATTAATAACAGCTTAAGCTAATTATCTTATTTAAAGTTAACGTAAGCTTAAAGATACGTTATAAGTATCTAGTTAACTTTCTTTATTTAGTTATTTATCTATAGGTAAAATACTGTTAAAAGCTTACTCTTTACACTTATTCTTTATATTAGTCCTTATTAAAACTTTAACATAATTAACTTATCTTAATTTATAACGATATTATCTAGCTAAAGGTATTATGAAACTACTTTTTTTTTAAAGATGTAAGTAAGTTACTTTATTATTATATTCTTTAAGGTTAGCAGAAAGTAAGCCCATTTCGTTAATCTATTAACTATTATAAGGACTTAGTTATAAGTAACTTTTATCACAGGGTCCTTAAACTTTAAAATCCTAGTAATAAAGTTAAGTAAGATGGAACTTTATAACGCTTATAGTACAGGAAGTGGTTTAAGAAGTTTATAAGGCTTATAATGCTAATTCTGCTTACAGTAACAGATATTATAATTATTAACCACTTCCTTAACCAGCTTCTTTTTTCCCGGGAAAACGTACGCTTATTAAGCTTACGTAAGAGTTTTAACTTAGCTTATATATCCTTTAAGTTAAGATTTATAAACTTATTAGATATACTCTTTTTATTTATTTAGGTTATAAATATACAGTTTCTTTTAATACTAAAGCCTTACTCCTAGTTTAAGTGCGCTATCTACGCTTTCTAACAGCTATTCTAACTAATAACCAGTTTTGTTATAGTTTAAATACTTTAAACACTCCTTTTTACAGTCTTATATATACCTTAAGAAGTCTCCTAAAGGGTATTTATATTTACAGGTTCCTTCCACTAACCTTCTTATTTAAAAGTCCTACTATTACTAATAGATATTATACTTTATTTATAAGTTTATACAGACATTAATAGTTTATTTTAACGTTTAGTTATCTAATACTTATAGCGTATATTCTAACGTACCGTTCTTTACTTCGTTAAATATAATAACAGGGACTAGGATTGGATTAACATCCTTATAATCCTATCTCTAATTAAAAGCATTAGCTTACCTATTATCTTTTCCTTTAATATAGTGAATCTAAAAGTGGAATAAGGTTATTAACTCTGCTTATTATACTTACTGTAAGTTAAGTTCTTTTATTAAGAAGTACCGGAAGTTATTATAATCTAAAAAGACTTAAACCAGTTCTTCTATACTACTTAAATATAATACTTACTTAATAAAGCACTAAATAATTACCATCAGTTCCTTATTATAGATTAGATACTGTAAGGTTAGCTTATAGATTCCTTTTAATAAGAAGGTAATTAGGTAGCGTTTCCCATTATCCTAGACTTAGCTAAGTTCTCTACTAATTACAAACTTTAAGGAGTCTGTTTCGACTTAGAAAGGCTTTAAGAAATTAAGGAGGGCTAGGATTAACGCTGTAATAAAAGTGTGTTTAAGGTCTTTAAACGCTTTTTACTATCTATTAATCTACTTAAACAGCTTTCCCTTACTTATAAGTTTATAAAGTAATCTTATAATTTTCGCAAAATACCTGATAAAACAGTAATAAAAGTTTATAAAGCTGATAAAGGCTTACAATTCTTTCTAATTCTTTAAAATAAGTTAATCTTTAATTACCTTTATCTTCTCTAATTATATTTTAAGCTTTCTAAAGGTTACTTTAAACCTTAAGTAATTTAACTCCTAAATATGGAAGTAGCTTTTCTCTAGGTTCACTATCAGTTTTACCTTTTTAAGAGCTGTTAAAACCTGTTATATATACTTTTAGTATTCTTTTAAAGTTTCGGAATAGATTAAAACGTTATCTAAATACACAAAAATAAACTTATTAAGGAAGGGGCGGAGAACACTGTTAATAAGGCCTTAAAAGGTCGTAAAGGCGTTTATTAATCTTATCGGCATAATACAGTATTAATAATGCCTGTTATAAGTCTAAAAGGCTATCTTATGTTTATCCTCTTCCTTTACTTTAACGTAGTTAAATCCTATAGGGAAATTAAAGCTAAAGAACTAGTTTACCTTAACTATCCGTTCTCACATTTCCATAATAAGCAGCAATAAGTAGCGATTCTTAATTATATCTTTATTTAACGTTTAGTAATTAATAACTATACGTAGCTTACCGTCTCCCTTTCTTAGGACGAACAGCACTAGGTACCTTACCGGGGACTAGGACTCTATAATGAACCTGTTCTTCAGGTTCTTATTAATGTACTCCCTTAAGGCCTTAGCTTATTAGGGGTTTAGATAATAAAGCTGGAAGTTACAGAGCTTCGCTCTTAACTTTAGCTTAATTTTGTAATCTTATAATTTATAATCTAGTAGTTACAGTATCTTTTTTCGAAACAGGGTGAACTTCTTATATTCTGTAAGTACTTTAAATAAGTTAATTTCTTTACTTATCTATAAATTAACTTCTAACTTCTTTTTACTTTCTAAATTATCATTTAGGTAATACAGTAAACCTTTTAATCCTTTAACTGTTTTAGTAAACCTAACTTAAACCGTGTTTAGTTCTAAGAGTTTAGCGTGTTTTTAAATGTTTCGTGCATCTTTAAAACGGTTCAGTGCCTTCTTAGCTTCCTCTGAATAATGATTATAATTAGGGGACTTACTAAAGGTAAGGTAACCACTCTTTTAGTTAATTACAGGGTTGTACTTTTCTAGCTAAGGTAGACTTAAGATTATATTATAACTTATAACTAATGTAATATTAAAATTTACTTATTATTCGTCCCTATCTACTTTAATTAAAAGTGGTAAGTAATAAGTAACTTTACCATTATTATATTAATATGGGCCTCCTTCTCCATTCTAAATGGGAATAACCTTTTTATACTCTTTATTAAGGAGTTTCCTTTAGTTAACTAATAAGGAGTATATTAAGTTAAAAGCACTCCCACTATTAATTATTACTCTTACCCTAAATAGCCTCCCTCTTCTATCTGTTATATTAATACTAACGGAATAATACTTATACTCTTTTAACATTTAAGTCATAATAATCATTTATCCTTAAGGTCTTATCCAGCCTAACCTTTAAATGCCCCCCCTTCTTTTTAAGGTTTTTACTAACTAATAAACTACTAGTTTCCAGCCCTTTTAAAAGGCCCACAGCCTTTTCCCAATTCCTTCTGGAAAAACAGGCAGCTTTAGTAAACCTAACAATTAACCTTTCTTAGGTTTTCACACTTTAACGTCCAGTTAACTTTAAATAATACAATATTCTTAAAGTCCTTAACAAATCGATAATACGCTTTACAGGACTAGATCGTAACAATATCTTTTTACTCTTAAATCTGTTAATAGTCTTCTCGCTTCTACCATTCTCTAGCTTTTCCACTAAGATGCAGTAAACACGTCGCAACTAGACAGTTATTAAATACCCCTTCTTACTAATACGTAGTAAGAGTTTAGTTAATTATAGTAACTTTTCGTTTATTACTAGATTCTCTTATTAAGAAGTAAGAAACTCGGTAGTGGGCTAGTTCTAACTTTACCCTTATAATAGTGTAATCTTATCTTTATATGCTAGGGAAGTGGTTATAAAGGGCTTTGGGTCTACTATGCTAGTTAAGAGTGCAGTTATCGTACACATAATCGATCCACAGTATATCTCTGTGACTGGGATAGTTGATGTTAACTGTAAGAGTAGTAGTTGTAAAGTATAAGATGGGGGAAGTGGCGTCTTTTTTTTCTTCTACTTACCTCTATATACGTTACTTTTTCCAGACTTCTTCCCAAAACTTAAGTAATAATAACCCAGCTTATTCTTCCATAAAATGGTCTTCTTTAACAAGTTAGTATTTAAGTTAGTTAGTAAAGCGAACTCTATTATAAAGTTATAACCTAATTTCCCTTACTTAGTCCTTAAACGTGATAATAAGTCCTTTAACTTACAGGTCCTTTATCTTATTTATTAACTCTTAATATTTCTCTTTTAATCCCTAAATTCTTTACTAATATACTTACTTTATACCTTCTTAAGGGACCCTTAAAGTACCAGTCTAAGGTATACTAACTTTAATATAGGGTAGCTATCTAAGCTGTCCTTCTTCTAAGGAGGTAAGGGTGTTAATCCACTTAGTGTACTTAAAGTGTTTAAGAGTCTTAAAGGGTATTGTTAAGAAGAACTTCTATTTTTCCAGTTCGATTCTCTTAACTTATTCTCTTTCACCTTCTAAGGCTTACTTTACCGTTTAAGTGGCCTGGAGGGCTAGTTCTTCAACTCCTTTTACTATCTTAATAATTTCTAAATTAAGGTCCTTCTTAGATTTCCTTAGTTCCTAAACTTATAAGGTAAGGTTTTTAAGGCCTGTAACAGTTAACTAGAATATCTCTTCTTAAAGTTAGTTTTCTGCAACTTACACCTTTAACAGTTCTAAGTTTCCACCTTAAAGTTAGTCTTTAGTAACTTACACCTTTATAGTTAACTTTTCTATAACACTCTTAAGGACTAAATATATTACGTCTTAAGGTTCTTCCAATTCTTCTTTAACTCTTAAGTTACACTTATCTATCCAGGTGTAATCCTCTTTATTACCTATTATTTTAATATAAATATCTCCTAAGTTAAACCTAACGTGTTTTCCTCCTTCCAGAACAGGTTTCTAACTAACCTACTTTAGTAACAGGTATTATTATACTATATATCCTTTCTTATCGTAATTAAAGTACTAAACTTATAATAAGTCTTTAAGCTGCTTCTACTGCTGCTATTATTAAGGTTTGTTACGGTTAAGCTAATTCTAACGATTTACTATACTAATATCTATTAGCTTAGGGTAGTAACCTGTCGCAATTAATTAATTCCCCTTCTTTAATTCACTTAACTAGTAAAGGGTCTGTTCCTTTTTATAATTCTTCTAATAATAGTAATTATAATACTAGTTATTAGCCTTAATAGTTATCTTAACTAGCTCTTAAAGGCGATCTAGGCGGTCTTCCTAGTAAAAGTCTTTAATAATGTGCTCTTTTAAACCACTTTAAAATAATATTACTAAGGCTTCTTAGTTAAGCTTAATCTTTACTACTTTTAACTTAAAGTAGGTAAAGAACTTAAGGATTAAGGATGTCTGTCTTAAGGTTATAAGGTGTTATTTAGCCTGTTTAGGAGCGTTTAGCTCCCAAAACTCAGTTTAAAGTTAATTGACAAAAACGTTAAAGTCGTTAAAAAAGGCCTAAGTCTTAAGTGCCTCATTACACACTCTGTCCACAAAAAGGTTATTAATTATCTTTATATAAGGTTTATACTAGCAAATAGCTACTCCATCTAATAAGGCTCTGGCGAATTTAACCTTTTCTTCTTCCTTAAAGAACTACTTATCGTAATAGGTAATATAACTCTAGAGTTAGGCTATTTAAGACTTTAGCTACGTAAAGTCTCCTTTAAAGCGCGATAATAGGGGAAGCTTTACCCGTTTCTTTTATAAGCCCTTAAAGTCGTTATTTTCCAGCTTAACAGCGTTAAGTTAAGCTTAAAGTTTTTTAATAAGATTAATACGGCTTTTAATATCCTTAGGGAAGGCTTCGTTAAGTTCCTTAACCAGTCTTTACTAGTTAAGGTTTAAGTTTTTAAAGTATATGGCTAACTTATTAATAGTAGGGAGTTAAGGTTAAGCTTACGCCTCCTCGATCTCCTTACCTTTTCTAGAGGTCGATATGTTAGTGGGAGAGAGGTAGTATCTGGAAGTTTAATAAATAGCGTTTAGAACTAGGACGTTAGTATCGTATTATAACCTGCACTTAACACAGGCCTTAAGAGGACTAATGCGGGTTAAGATAGAACGTATAATAAGATATTAATAGGTAAGAGGCGTTCTGAAGATAGCTTATTAAGCTAACACTCCTAAATAGGGGTTTAATGTTACTGTAGGTTACTGTTATTATAATGTATAAAGGTAAGTCTAAATAGTAAAATATAAATAAATAATTAAATATTAATGTAAGGAACTAGAGTCCCTTACGGTAGTTATAGGCATAACTATAGCTATTTATATTAACTAGTTAGGAGGTATTCCGTACTTTGCTTATAATATTGTAAGTTCTCATTATACGAGCACTTTACACCGCGTAAGCGTTCTGCTTATAAGGTTTCTCCTGCTTGCGATGTAAGCACTCGGCATGCTGCGAGCAGCACCTTATTAGTTGTAAGGGCTTTGGGTCTTTGCACCCCTGGCCTAGTGCGCCTGGACAGTATGCACTGTCCTCCTGCACTGTTCCTTCTGCGGGGGATTTGTCGGGCTGCCCCGGCCTAAGTGACGGCCTGCAGGGTCGTCATAGTACTATAGTGCTTACGGTACTGTAGGAAGCAAACGAAGGCCTGAATTATAGGGCAGTGCCACTGTAAATAAGTGTGTTGTAGCGAATATTAACGCTGGAAATAAAAGGATCTAAAAGGCAGTGCCTTATACAATGACTGGAATGAAGTGGAATTGCTTGCTTAGCTAGAATTAGATACAGGAGAGGAGAGGGCCTATTATAGGCTGTAGGAGGCTCTGGAAGAATTCCAGAGCCTTCTGTAAAGTGGAACTAACTAATATAATAGTGGAATAGTACTGTTCTAAACTATTCTACCTGGTTCTGTTAACGTAGTAGCTGACGTGGCTACTGTGATGTTCTAGTTGATTCTGTGGGGCAGTAGCCCCACTGGATTTAGGGGTTTCCACCTCCTTGAAGTCCAGAAGGTTCGGAGTAGTCCAGGGGCCCTAAGAGGCCCTGGAGTGGGTTGGAATGTTCTGGAACCCTCTGGTGTTCCAGAAGATTCGGCTGGTGGTTTCGGGGTACGCAACTACATTACAGGGTACCCGGTACAGGGTACCTGGTACAGGGCACTTAGTGGCTAGAAAAATTAACAAAGTTATCTTCCTTTAATTAAAGGGCTAGAATGTTACTAAGCTTTTAATAGAAGGTCTTTATAATGAAAATCGTTAGATTAATAATTGTTAAAGAAGTACAGTTTAAAGAACTGCGCGGCGCAGCTCCTTTTTAATAATAGCACGCGTTAGAGAACGTATTGTTATATATATAAGCAGCTACAGTAATATTATACGCAGAGCTTAAAAAGAATAAGAGAGTTAGCTTAAACAAACGCTTTAAGTTATTACTTAAAAACTATTACCGCTTAATATGGTTACATATACATTCTCCTCTCCCCTTTTACTTACGTGTTTTCCTTAAGCTTAACTTAACTCTTATTTATCTAGATAAGTAAGGATATCTTATTACTTAGGATTACCTTTATTATTACTTACATAAAATTTAATCTTATCTTTCTTTTTAACGTGTTGTTTTATAATATAGTGACTTAGGGCGTTTGTTTAGGCTAACCCTGTCGTTTTCTTTAGGCTCTGTATGTAATATTACTGTAGCTGCTTATGTATATAACGATGCGCTCTCTAGCGCGTGCTACCATTAAAAAGGGGCCGCACTGTGCGGTTCTTTAAACCACGCTTCTTTAATAATTATTAATCTAACGATTTTCACTATAAAGACCTCTTATTAAAAGCCTAGTGACCTTCTAGCCCTTTAATCGAAGGAAGATAACCTAATCTACAGTCACGTTTCTTTATTATTTTATACTAGGCTTCGTTTTATGCTAAGCACTGTTATATATTAGGTTTTATTCTATATTAAGTACATATCTGTTTTTTTACATTAGTTACATTTATATCCCTCCGATTAGTGGACTAGTAGTCTAAGAGTCGGCCTTTTAAGCTGACAGTACTGTTTTATAAGTATGGTTCTCCTTATAGTTTCTTCCTTATTATATTACTGTATTAGTTTAAATAGGGGCTCTGTTAGGGAGCTGCTTAGCAGCTAGGTTAAACTGGTTTAAAAGCTCCCTAAATATAATAAAAATATTATTAATTAAAGTAAATATTAATATTAAGCGATACTTAATATCTTATTAAAATTACAGCGTTATAAGTTTAGCTCCACGTAGCTATTATTAACGATAATAATGATAAAATATTTAAATCCTAGCACTTACTTACTATAAGGGCGTGCTTTATTACTGCTTCCTTTAATTAAACCACCGTAGTCCTTTAAAAGTGAGTGGAGTGCGTTCTTAACATTTAGGAAGATTCTATTAAGTTAAGAACTTAACGAAATTATAAGACTATAACTAAACATTAGTCCTTAAAGGTGTCTTAGAAGAGTTAGTTACAGAAGTGTAAGTCGTTACAGACCGACTTTAAGGTAGAAATTCCGAACAGCTAGAGGTACAGGTTACAAAAGACCGACTTTAAGAAGAGATATTTTAGTTAACTGTTATAAGTTTTAAAAACTTTACACTGTAAGTTTAAGAATTAAGGAAGTTTAAGAAGGACCTTAACTTAGACTTTACTAAGATGGTAGAGGGAGTTAAAGAACTAGCTCTCTAAGCTACTTAAGTAGTGAAATAAACCTTAAAAGTGAAAAAGAGTAGGTTAAAAGAATTAAGCTAGAAAAACGGAAGTTCTTCTTAATTATACCTTTTAAAACTCTTAAACACTTTAAGTACGTTAAGTAGATTAGCACTTTTACTTCTTTAGAAGAAGGATAGCTTAGATAACTGCCCTGTATTAAAGTGGATGTGCTTTAGACTGGTACTTTAAAGGTCTCCCGAGGAGATAAAAAATAAGTATATTAATAAAGGGTCTAAAAGCTAAAGGAAAAGTATTAAAAGCTAATAGATAAAGTAGAGGACTTATAAGTTAAAGGCCTTACCGTAACGTTAAGGATAAAGTAATAGAAGTTAGGTTATAACTTTAAAATAAAGTTTGCTTTACTAACTAACTCGAATATTAACTTATTAAAGAACACTATTTTATAGAAGAATAAGCTAGTTTACTATTACTTAAGTTTTGGGAAGAAGTTTAAAAGAAGTAACATATATAGAAGTAAGTGGAAGAAGAAAAGAAATAAGGTATTACTTCCCCGGTTCCGTACTCCACAATTATAACACTTACAGTTAACGTTAACTACTTTAATTATAAAGATATACTGTAAATTAACTGCGTGTATAATAACTGCACTCTTAGTTAGTATAGTGGGCTTAAGGTACTTTACAACCACTTCCCTAATGCATAAAGATATAATTACTTTATTACAAGAGTAAAAGTAGAAGTAATTTATTATTAAGTCTTTTACATCTTAATAAGAGAGTTTAGTAACGATAGTAAACGGAAGGTTACTGTAATTAACTAAACTCTAACTACTTATTAATAAGGAGGATTACTTAGTAACTATTTAATTATAACCTGTTCAGTCTACCTTAAGAGGAAAGTTAAAGAATAGTAAAAATAAGTAGATTACAGATAGATCTAAAAGTAAGAGAATATTATTACGATCTAGTCCCGAAAAGTATACTACTGACTTATTAAGGATTTCGGAACATTAAACTATTTAAAGTCAACTGGACGTTAAGGCGTAAGAACTTGAGAAGGGTTAATCGCTAGGTTTACTAAAGCTGCCTGTTTTTCTAGAAGGAATTGGGAAAAGGTTATAAGCCCTTTAAAAGGGCTGGAAACTAATAGTTCGCTAATTAATAAAAACTTTAAGAAGAAGAAAAGGTATTTAAAGGTTAAGCTAGATAAGACCTTAAGGATAGATAATTACTATAACTTAGATATTAAAAGAGTATAAGCATTATTCCGTTAGTGTTAGTCTAATAAATAGAAAAGAGAGGCTATTTAAGGTAAAAGCAGTAATTAATAGCGGGAGTGCTTTTAACTTAATATACCCCTTACTAATTAATTAAAAGAAACTCCTTAACAAATAATATAAAGAAGCTATTCTTATTTAAAATGGAGAAGGAGGCTTATACTAATATAATAACGGTAAAGTTATTTACTACTTATTACTCCTGATTAAAGTGGATAGGGACGAATAATAAGTAGACTTTAATGTTATACTAATAGTAAGGTATGATATGATTTTAAGTCTACCCTGGCTGGAAAAGTATAACCTTATAATCGACTAGAGGAGTAGTTACTTTACCTTTAGCAAGTCTCTTAACAGTGATTACTATTTAGAGAAAGTTAAAAAAGTATTAAATTACTTTAGAGGTGTACGAAGTATTTAAAGGTATATTAAACTCTTAAAACTAAATACAGTTTAGGTTAGGTTTATTAAGATAGTTAAAAGATTAAAGAGTTTATTGTATTACCTAAATAACGATTTAAAAAGTCGAAAGAAGTAAGAAGTTAATTTATAAATAAGTGAAGAAGTTAACTTATTTAAAGTACTTATAAAATATAGGAAGTTTACCCTATTTTAAAAAAAGATACTGTAATTACTAAAACACAGACTATAAGATTACGAAATTAAGTTAAAGCTAGGAGTAAAGCTTTACAGCTTCTAGCCCTATTACCTAAACCCATAGTAAGCTGAAGCCTTAAAAAAGTATATCAATAAAAATCTAAAGAACAGATTTATTATAGAGTCTTAATCCTTAGTAAAGTACTTAATACTGTTTATCTTAAGGAAGGGAGATATTAAGCTTTATATAGTTATAGATTATTAAACGTTAAATAAGGATATAATTAAGAATTGTTATCTGTTATTACTTATTATAGAGATGTGAGAACGGATTATTAAAGTAAATTAGTTGTTTAGCTTTGATTTCCTTATAAGATTTAACTCTATTAGAGTGAAAGAAGGGGATAAGTATAAAACGGCTTTTCAAACGTGTAATAGGTATTATTAGTATTATATTATACTGATAGGATTAATAAATGCTCCTGTAACTTTCTAAAGTCTTATTAATAGTGTTCTCTATCCTTTTCTTAATAGGTTTATCTTTATGTATTTAAATAATGTTTTAATCTATTTTAAAACTTTAGAAAAACATTAAAAGTATATACGACAGGTTTTAACAGCTCTTAAAAGAGTGAAGCTAATAGTAAACTTAAAGAAGAGCTACTTTTACATTTAAAGGTTAAATTATTTAAGGTTTAAAATAACCTTTAGAAAACTTAAAATATAATTAGAGAAGATAGTGGCAGTTAGGGATTAGCCTACTTTAAAGAATTAGAAAAAGTTATAAGCTTTTATTAACTTTACAAACTTTTATTACTGTTTTATTAAGTACTTTATAAAGATTATAAGATTATTTTACAAATTTATAAGTAAAGGAAAGCTGTTTAAATAAACTAATAAGTAGTTAAAAGCATTTAAAGACTTTTAGTACACCTTTATTACAGTATTAATCTTAACTCTTTCCGATTTCTTAAAGCCCTTTCAAGTCAAGACGGACTTTTTAGAGTTCGTAATCGGTAAAGAACTTAACTAACTTTAGGATAACGGAAAACGTTATTTAATTACCTTCCTATCGAAAGGGATTTACAGCCTAGCCTTATAATACTTAATTTATAATAAGGAATTAATAGTAATAATCTAATACTTTATTAAGTAGGTACTGTATTTAAGTGGTATAGAAGAATTAGTTTAAGTCTTTTCAGATTATAATAACTTTTAATATTTTCTGACGAAAGAACTTAACTTATAATAAGCATATTAAGTAAAGTTAATAACCCTGTTTTACTTTTAGATTTATTATGTTAAAGGAAAGGATAATAGATAAGTTAATACTCTTAATTAGAGATAAGATTATAAGGATATTAATTTAGTCTTAGTTTCTGTTACTATATTTAATAAGGTTAAGAACAGTATATTGAAGTATATACTGTAAGTATTAGATAACTGGACTTTAGAATAAATTATTAATATTTATATAAACTTATAAATAAAGTATAATATCTATTAGTAATAACAGGACTTTTAAGTAAGAAGGTTAGTAGAAGGTACTTGTAAGTATAAGTGCCCCTTAGGAAATTTCTTAAAGCACGTGCAGAACTGTAATAAGGAGTATTTAAAGTATTTAAATTACGACGAAACTGGTTATTAGCTAAAATAGCTATTAGAAGGTGTAGATAGCGTATTTAAATTAAAAGTAAGGCTTTAATATTAAAAGAAACTGTACGTTTACGACCTAAATAAGCGAAAGGAGTATGTTTAACAGGGTTATAAGTCTTAAATTAGAGGATATATAGGGTAGGTTAAGACTCTTTTATAGGATTAATAAACGTACACTTTCATAAGAACGAAGAAATTAGTTAAGGAAGTGGTTAATAACTGTAATATCTGCTATTAAAGGTAAAACTGACATTATAAGCCTTACAGACTTCTTAAATTACTTCTTATAATATAGGTATTATAAAGCTTTATCTTACTTAACTTTGTTATTAGGATTTTAGAGTTTAAAGACCTTATTATAGGAGTTACTTATAACTAAGTCCTTATAGTAGTTAACAGATTAATAAAGTAGGCTTACTTTCTGTTAACCTTAAAGGATATAACAGTAAAGTAACTTGCTTATATCTTTAAGAAAGAGGTAGTTTTATAATATTTCTAGCTAGATAATATTATTACAGATTAAGATAAGCTAATTATGTTAAAGTTTTAATAAGGGTTAATATAGAGAATAGGTGTGAAAAGTAAGCTTTTAATAACTTTCCACTTACAGACAGATAGTTAAATAGAATAAGTTAATTAAATAATTATAATATATCTCTAGGCTTACGTTAACTTCAAATAAGATAATTAGCTTAAGTTATTACTAACAGTACAGATAACTTATAATATAACGTTAGTTGAGTTAACAGGTATATTACTGTTTTTCACTAATTACAGTAAGGAGCTTAAACTTTATTAAGGCTTACTTATTAGCGTTCCTTAAGTTACAGTTTACGTAAATTAGATATAAGAACCGTATAATTACTTATAAACTGAACTTAAATTTACGTGTAAATGAATGAAGAGATTTATTAATAAATATTAAACTAAGTAACTAATACTTAAGAAAGGATTTTATTATAATAATAAATAAGTTAAAGGACTAATTTTTTAAAAGAGGGATTACGTTTACCTTTTTTTATAAAACTTACATTTGAAACGGCTTAGTAAGAAACTTAACTTTAAAAGGTACAGATTGTTTTAAATTAAGAAAAAGGTTATTACCTTTAATTATAAATTAGACTTACTTATTAGCATAAAGGTACAGATTAAGGTTTTCTATATCTTACTTTTAGAACTTACCCTAAAGGGAGTTCCTTTAAAAAAGAAGATTAAGATTAATACTGATAAAGATAAGTATAATATTAAGAAAGTTATAAATTTACAGAAGAGAAAGAATGTGTTTAAGTATCGTATTAAGTAATTAAACTACAGCTTTAAAAGTAACTTATAAAAGTTAGTTAAAATCTTAAATATTTAAACCTAATTGTAGAGTTTTACTGAAGGAATCTAGACTAATTCAAGCTAATGATAAGAATTAGAAATAAGATAAGATTTAATATTTAAACTATTATACTGAAAAGTAAGACTATTATAGGATTTAAAGCTTAAAAAGCGGTAGGAAACTCTTTAATAAGTATAAAAAGATATTTATTAAAACCTTTAGCTAAGGTTATAAGGACTTTAAACTTAATAAGGAGGTTAGGTTTCTAGAGCTTCTGGCAAGCTCCACTTAAATTACATATACGGTAATATAGAGAACTAAGACGTTATAGACTAGTAACTTACAGGATAACTTACCTCTTATAGCTAGAGGACTTACGCTTCGCTTTAGGTTTAAGGAAGGAGTTAAAGGGTAAAAAGCGATTTAGTGTGCCTTAAGGTCTTTTAAATTAGTTATATAACAGTACGTAATAAAGAAAACGTGTTTATAAGAACAAGTACTGTCGAGAAAGGAAGTTTGTAAAAAAAAGAGAAAAACTGTTAAAGGCTTAGGACTGGACTAAGTAAAGAAGTCAGGTTAGGTTCTAGACTTACAGCGGAAGGCTCTTATAGGACTTAAACTTATAACCTCTTACTGAAGAAAGTAAGTGCGCTATTACTACGTTAAAGAGCTGTTTTGTTTATTAAAGAAAGGAAGTTATAAATTAGGTTAAAAAGACATTATAGGCTGTAGTGACCTTTTAGAGGGAAAACTAGTAAGAAAAGAGTCCTAATCCTAGAAGGTTGGTTTAGTACAGATTAGGTCTACTGTTTCTACTTACTCTTAGAAGGATAGGACCGTAACCTTATAAGAAAACACTTTTATCACCTTTACCTTAATAACTGCTTAGTTATATAAAGTGTTTAGCTTTTTCTTTTTATCTATTAAATTCTTAATAAACTTATTAAAGTAATTAAACGCGTTATATAAAGAAGGTATATTAGCGGATTAATACTTACTGTAACTGTTAGATTACGTTATAACTTAGTATAGTAAGGACTTGGTTTAGTAACAGGTGTAAGGAGATATCTGTAAATTAAAGGTGTTAAGAGATTCTGTAAGATAGATACGATAATTATAAGGAGCTTTCCCTGTTTCCTCTGTCTTTTACGCTTTTTAATACGGTTAGAAGATATAATAAAGGTGGGGAAGGAGAAGAACTGACTTAATAATTCTTTATGGAAAAAGAATGTTAAAGAGGGGGAATTATATAACGATCTTATAAGCCGTTACTTAGGCTGGGGCAGCCTAATGAATTCCCTGTAAAAGGAATTGTGTAAGAGGACAGCGTATATTATCTTTACACACTGGGCTAAGCGTGTAAAGACCTGAAGCCCTTACGACTAGTAAGAAAGTACTTAGTGACTTATAAGGATTAATAATACTAAGCACTATTTAGTTAACTGCTTAGCTGTAACTACGTAGTGTATTACTAAGTATAACAGACTAAGTAAGGTATAAAGTACCTTTTAGTTAGTTAGTATAGATAGTTATAGTTATGCTTACAATTACCGTAAGGGACTCTAGTTCCTTACGTTAATATTTAATTATTTATTTGTATTTTACTGTTTAGACTTACCTTTGTGCATTATAGTGACAGCGACCTACAGTGACATTAAACTCCTATCTAGGAGTGCTAACTTAACAAGCCGTCTTTAGAACGCCCCTTACCTGTTAGCGTCCTGCTATACGTTCTGTCTTAACTTATGTTAGTCCTCTCAAGGCCTGTGTTGGGTGCAGGTCGTAATAAATTACTAACAGTAAATATAACTAAGCCTTTAAACTTTAAGCTTTTAATAAGGTTATAACTAAAGAAGGGAGAGTAGACTTTTAAAAGGCTTAGGAAGTTTCTTAAGGGAGGGAAGAGCTTTAATTAAGTATTAAGAGTAAGGATTTACTTAGCTATACGCTGTTTAGCAGGAGTGGCAGGAGCTACAGTATACACTTTAACAGGAGTTTATAAAGCAGGTGAAGCTATTCTAAGTAGTGAAAAGTACTGTTTTGCTTTAAAAAGAATATAAAACTCGTAATGGTTTTATATAATTAAAGTGAGGGAATAATAGGAAGGGGGTAAAGTATATATAATATTAAGCTAGTGCAGTGATGCAACAGAGAAGAAACCATAAGGAGAACTACACTTATAGAACGTATGTAGTCGGCCTGAAAGGCCGACTCCCAGACTACTGGTCCTCCGATCGGAGGGACACAAATGTAACTGACGTAGAAAAACAGATACGTACCTAATATGGAACAAAACCTAGTATATAACAGTGCTTAGTATAAAACGGAGCTTAGCATAGAACAATAAAGGAAACGCGACTGTAGATTAGGTTATCTTCCTTCCATCGAAGGGCTAGAAGGTTACTGGGCTTTTAATGGGAGGTCTTCGTAGTGAAAATTGTCGGAATGATGATTATTGAAAGAAGCGCGGTTTAAAGAACCGCGCGGCGCGGCCCCTTTTTAACGGTAGCACGCGCTAGAGAACACATCACTATGTACATAAGCGGTTACAGTAATATTACATACAGAGCCTAAAAAGAACGACAGGGTCAGCCTGAACAAACGCCTTAAGTTAATATTAAGTTATAAGAGTAGTTAGAAGAGTGTATAATTTAGTAAAAGTTTAAAGTTTAAGGTTAAAAGCAGTTAAGGGGGTTAAAATAACTTTTTAAACTAGCTTATTCTAACTAGCTAGTTAAAAAGGCAAACGCTTCTTACCTACCATTTCCTAACGGACTTTATAAGCGTCCGTTACCCTCTTAGTATGGACGCTCAGGCTACCATTATACGCTAAGGAGTAGTGTCTGTTACAATTCTTTTAGATAAGAGTCCGTTACGTTTTTCCCAGTTAAATATTATATAACTAGCTTTATTTAATTCCTAACCTTATTATATATTACGTTACGTCCTTTTAACATCGTACGACACTTTAATTGCTTTTTATTAAACGTTTAGTTTTACCCTTAATTTCTTATTAGGGTAAGCTTATGTATAATTTTCCCTTAAGGGTTGTCTGTGGAAACTGGTTAATGCTCTCTTCCTGTAATTACTAAGTTAGTATATTTCACTATACCTTTATCGCTCTATTAGATCTTATTATATAAGAGCTTAGCTTATACTCTTATAATAAGCTTAGTTAGCTTATTTTACACGCTTTCCTTACCTTATAAATCTTCTTATATAAGAGCTTAGCCTGTGCTCTTTAATAACTATCAAATTAACTATACGGAATAGGTAAAACTAAAACTAGTGTAGCTAGCTGCCTTCTTATTACGGCTAGGTTACTATACGGAATAGGTAAAATTAAAACTAGTATAGCTAGCTACTTTCTTATTACAGCTAGCTTGCTGTATAAAATAGGTAAAATTAAGATTAGTATAATTAACTGACTTTTTATTACATTTATTTATTATATAGTGTAAGTAGTAATACTTTTTATGTTTATTTACGTATAAGTTAATCTTTATTAATTATACAGCATAGGTAGCAGTTAGTATAGTTAGCTGCTTTCTTACTATAGCTTCCATATTATATAGAATAAGTAAAATTAAGACTAATGCAGTTAGCTACCTTCTTACTAAAGCTTCCTTTTTATAATATATAAAATAAGTAAAAGTAAAACTTATATAGTTAATTACCTTCTTACTATATTTATTTATTATATAATATAAATAATAATAGTCTTTATTTTTATTTATATATAAGTTTACATTAGTTAATTTAAGGCGCAGGTAATACTTTTTATTCTTATTTACATATAAGTTAGCCTTTATTAATTATATAGTGCAGGTGGCAGTTAATGTAATTAGTTGCCTTCTTATAATAACTTACTGTACAGAACAGGTAAAACTAAGACTAGTGTTTAAAACTAGTGTAACTAGTTACCTTCTCACTACAGCTTTCTTTTTAAGTTAGCATTCCTTAATTATATAATAAGTAGTGTTATTTTATTTCTATATAAGTTAGGATTTATTACCGATCATTTATACGGTTTTATATATAAGGTTATTAAGATATTAAAGGGATTGTTAAAAAAAGGAAAAAAAAGAAAATAAGGCTGTAAATTTAAGTTATTATCATTATACCATTAGTCTTAGTGTCGCGGTTTTCACCTCCTGATTCGGCGGCAGATGTCGCTGAATTAGGCGGCTTCGACCGCTTACATGCCCCACTACCATTCTTTCGCTTACAGTAGTGGTGTAAACGTAATGTATGCAGTTTTCCACTGATCGTCGCACTGTTCCCCGCTCTTATAAGTTATTAAATAACTTGTAATAAAAACCTTTAATAATTTTAAAATATAACGTCATTACTCTTATAGTATAAGTACCAGATATTTTTCTCTAGGTTTTGCTACTTCCTTACTTCCTCACCTTTTACTTAACCTACTATAGTTTAAACCTGTTGGTTTAAACGTTGCAATTTAGATTTCGGGTTTTTGGTGTTTTGGAGCTAATAACGTAGACTGCTATTTCGCGTAAGTCGTCCACAGACCTTATTTTTAAGTTTATTCGAAGGTTTGGCCCCACAGTACATTGGCACGGACCATGGTGTGTGGGCTAGGGGGTTGTGCGCAGCGTATGTGTGAAGCGCTTACTTAAAAATCTACGGGTCTGTGCTTGCAGAGATAAGAAAAAGGTACGTATTTTATCTAACTAAGTTCGTTATTATTAAAGTTATCGCTAAGGCGGAGGAAGCTTTTAAAAACCGCCGAAGCGTAAAAGGGTGGCTAAGAGTACAGATCTGGCCTTAGTTATTAAACAAGTGCAGGAAATAATAATCCACGGTTTAAATAAGCTGTGCAAGGTCGAGGAGATGGATTGAGTATTTTTTGTGTATAAATTACTTAGCAATTGGATGTTGTAGGCATTTTGTTATGGTGGTGGTCCCCGCGGGAATGTGATCGGTTGGGAGTCGATCAGTTAGAGGGTCCAAACTTCTAGTGACAGACGGCTACTTGACAACAGTAAACCCCCTTCTGAGAGGACTTGCCTCAACCGTACAGCCTCGAGATCATCCCCAACCCTTAGGCGTCCTGCCTTGCGACCTGTCCTACCTGTCTTAGGTAGCTGGCCGTAACAGGCGGCTTCAGCCACAGAGGCCACAGTGGCCGTGGACGCAGCTACACCGTGGGTCGCACTGTGACGACTGCGGGACCAAATCGGGCCACGCCGCTCCTAGCCCATCGTGCAGGTCGTGACACCACTTCGTAGGATTCAGCTTCGTCAACACCGTGGCTGAAGCTCACTGGCGTTTAAGCAGTGCCAGGCTTCCAGTTAGCTTCGCTGACTAGAAGCCCAGGGCTCCTGAACCCCCTTTCTTTCTGACAGGCGCATCCCCCCATTCCCTGGCTCTGTTTCAGGCGGTGTTTTACCTCAGGGTGCACGAAATTTATGCATAGTTGCTGCCTAAACGGCCGCTGCTACCTTGGGGAAACTGATTGATTAATTAGGACTTTTCGTGCTACGTTTCCTAAAGGGGGGGAACCCCGCTTCCTCCCTTTGGGGGCTGGAGGGTTTCAAATGGGAACTTTTACCCCTCCACAATCATCAGGCCTTGGGAATTTCTTTTCTTTCCCTAAACTATAAGTACTATTTAAGTTAATCCTACGGCTTTGTCTCAGTCCCCTCATTGTCAGCGTGACATCATCCCTGTATCCAACGAGAATGGCCTATCCTAAGAGCCGGTTAGCCATTAGTTGCATCGCTATTGTCGCTCTCGCGCACTACGCCCAAGCATCATCTCGAGTCAACAATCAGTTCGGGAACGTTGCCAGCTACCAGAATGAGGTGCTTAAATGGGCTTTTGTCTACGAAAATGGTTGCAAAAAGCAATATGACGTCTATCGAGATGCCAGGATCCCCGACCAGATCGGTCACGAAAAGGCCTTCCTCCTTCTCGATTGCCTCCTCGACAAGACACCCGAGGGCTATAAGGCCGACATGGCTTCGACAGGCATCGTGCTCGGTCTGCTCCCCGCCCTACTCACCCGGGTTGGCCCGACCTTGGCTGAGACTAGCCTCCTAGCGTTGCGACGCCCAGTCCTCGCATTCCTCCTCGGCCTGGGGTCGCCATCCATCAACACGGGGTTCGGCGAGCTGTACGGTAATCCCATGCAGGCTTTAGCGACTAGGCCCCGGGTAAATCCGCGCCCCTGGAGATGCGCGCATCCACTCGCCAAGGTCGCTATCTCGCTTGGGGAGTACTTAGTAGCCGCGGCAGCTGTCAGTAACGTCCTCTATACGGCGTATAGGCTCACTTACTCCGCGATATGCTGGTCGGCAATTGCATTGTACATCACTGGGGTTCCCGAGACCTCTATTGTTTTTATATGGGCCGCCCTGGTCCCGACTTCGCACGCTCTTGGCTGTCTGTGGCGTCGCTACCGCGTGGTGCACAACATGGTGCCGCCTCCGTCCTCACATTCCCCACCCATCGAATCTGCGCAGAAGGGCGTATTTTGCAGCGCCGTGCTGTGGAGGTATTTGTCCGAAGAAGCCACACCATCAGTCTACGGCAAGCCGCTCCGCGCCATGCAGAGGAGTCCTGGGTACGTGCTCGTATTAATAGAACACGCACTAAGCCTCTTCTCTCTTGTCCACGTCATTATGGGGACGGTGATCCTGTCTACCGTGCTATTCCTCGAGCTAAGCGTGGCGGTTCAGATAGTAGCCCAAATCCTTTGCGGTTCGATATGTAGCCGCCTAGTTCTCCAATATGAGCTCAACGGAACAAGACATGTTTATAGTGCGTGAGAGTAGAGAAGCACTGCTATAGTGAAGCCTTTGTCTGTAATAGTATAACACCATTTTCACCACCCTCAAATTGACATCGCAAATTTCCCTTTCCTTCTTTGACACTGAGCAGTTGCCGCCTTAGCCTGAGTTACACTTTCCATCACCCAAATAACAGAAAAAAAAACTGCTATTTTAACACTGTCTCTAATCCCGTTACGCCCAGGTTAAATTGTCAATTTTTCTCTCTCGACCTGGCAGACTGTGCTACAGCTGCTGGCATTCCGGCCGCTTGACTAGCGTCGATCGTCGATCTAGTTCTGTCCATACGGTACACATCCTACAAAGGCGGCGCGTGCTGCGCCATGCCACTTCTAAGTCTGTCGTCAACTAGGTCTCGATGGTTGAGGGCAAGAGCCGCAAGATGGACTTGCTTGTGTTTTAGGATCTCCGTGCTGAGTTTGCAGCCGAGTGGGCGAAACTCTCAGGTACCTTATCAAGCGGCGCGATCACTGTCAGGGATCTTTCAGTGTTGGACACAGGGTTAGGGTTTACAGTGGCTCTGGCTACTATAAAAGGAGGCCTTCGGCCTCCACCGCTAGATTTCTCGGCTGGGCATCAACTTCGTTCTTTTCTCACCACTTATTATTACTTCGCTCACACTGCACGACGCTCTTCACACTAGTGATACCACCCTTAAAATATTAATACCCCTTCCCTTTAAAGGGCTCACTCTCGTTAAGCGTGGTTAGTAGTTAAGGTGTTTGCTTATAGCGTTGTTATTACCGTCAGATCGAAGCTATCACCATAAGCTACAAACGCTCTCCTTACTAAGTACTTACGCGTACTGTAAGCGTTAGAACGTATCTATTCTTTTCTACTACTGTTAAAACCTGAAAGTTTACTTGAAGCCAGAGAGTTAAAAAGCATTCCCCGCAACAGCTATCGCTAGTACTAAAATTACTGTTTATAAGTAGCTGCTATTACTATCGCCAGAGCCACCGTTTATAAATAGCTGGTCTGTTACTTATACGTAGTATAACGTAACGTAGAAGCTGTATTATTGCCAGTTATTTAAAAACTGGAAAAGAAAGCCCTGGGAGTTACGTTTCTAGAGAGCTAGACGCTTAAAGCTAAAATTGCCACCCCTGTAAGTAGAATTTTTATTAGATTTTTTATTTTTTATTATATAAATTAGGAAACCAAGGTAACTAAGTAAAGAATAAGTATCTTATATCTAGATTTGTTATAAAAAAGAGTGTATAAGTTTAAGTTTACTACTGATTATACTATTATTTACAGGATTAGCCCGTTAACCCCGCTTTATTGCTCTTATTTTAAGAATAGTACTTATTACGTTACTCTTTACTAAGGCTGTACGAGCCGATTAAAAGCCGCTACTAACCTTTATATAGTTAAGAGTATTCCTTTTAAAGCCTGTTATTTAAAAGGATTATTAACGGTTATTACTATTTTTGTTATATCCACGGCATATAAATGCTAGGAGGATACACGCCCTCCTCAGACTCCGGAGTCGGGAGTCTGGAATGCCTCGGGACGCTGAGGTCCATACTAGCTGTCAGACTTAGAAGTCTGGAATACCTCGGGACGCTGGGGTCCGTACTGGCCTTTAGACATCGGCTTCCGGAGCGGCTCTGGATGTCAGAGTATGGGGTAGCCTACTGTACAGAGATCACGATGTGCTAGGTTATAGTGTAATGTAATATAATGATCTGGAGATTAGAAGATCTCTAGAGATAGTGCGGCCAGAGAGCCTCTTAAGGAGGCTTTCTAAGTAGCCACGTGACTAATCTACAGTCTGTAAACTACTAGATGTTTACGACATGTTTTCTCACCTTTAGAGGAATATTTTTAGTAAAAGGTCCAGCTTATTACATCATCGCAGACATCTAGTAGTTTACAGGCCATAGATTAGTTACGTAACTGTTTAAAGAGCCTCTTTAAAAGACTTTCTGGCTACACCATCTCTAGAGACCTTTAGTCTTAAGATTATTATATTACAATATATTATAGCTTAGCATATTGCAGCGTTTTCACCTGTATTTACATAGTAGAAGTACCACATAGCACCTATAAGGAGCCTGGGAGCTAGCTAAACTCCCTTACGAAGTAAGATTAATATTAATAAGCTTAGCATATCGTGATCTCTATGTAGTAAGTTATCTTATACTCTAATATCTAGAGCTATTCTGGATACCGATATCCGAAGGCTAGTACAGACCCTAGCGTCCTGAGGTATTCTAAACTTTTAAATCTAACAGCTAATACAAACCTCAGCGTCCCAAGGTATTCCAGACTTTTAAGTTTACGTTACGGCCTGCACCCAAGGGGCTAAGACAGGTCGTAGGTGTGGGCTTTACCGTAGGTAAAGGGCATAACCTAATAAGGGGTTTGATTAAAGAGCGGAGTGTTAAAGTAAGTTCTTCTCAGACAGGTATACTGTTACTGTGAACCGTTACTTTATAATACACAGGACAAGCTAAACAGTAAAGCATAAATAAATAATATATTACTTGCGTGAGGAACCAAGATTCCTTACTTTATCGTAAGTACGATAATAGCTATCTATGCTAAATATTAACTCTAGTCCTGAGGTCCCGAAGCTTCAGGATATCGGAACAGCCCCTTTAATTTCGTGTTCTAAGCATCCTTCCGCTCGAGACACTTGTAATTAGTGTCGCGGGGCTTTATAGGTCATTGCACCCCGAGCCTAGTGATTGCTTTACTACAGACCCTACCTGGTCCCTGCAGCTGGTTGTGACTTAGGTTGTGACAGTTTAACGATTAGTACAGACCTTAACGTCCTGAGGTATTTTAGATTTCCAAGTCTAACAACTAGTACAGACCTTAGTGTCTCGAGGTATTCCAGACTCTTGAGTCTAACAGCTTATACAGAGTTTAAAGTCCTGAGGTATTCCGGAATCCTTAGTCTAATAGCCGACCTGGACTTTAAAGTCCAGAGGTATTCCAGACTCCCGACCCCAGAGTTTAAAGAGGGTGTATTTCCCCTCAGTATTTATAAACTGTAGATATAACATATATATTGTAAAGCTTTGGTATTAGTTAATAAGTAATACTTTCTTCTTTATTATAAAGAAGTCTTAAAAAAGGGAGTAATAGTTTATAATATACTTAGTAGCTTTAGGAAGACTGGAATCTAACTAATTAATTTATTAAAAATATTAAAAGACCCCGAGGCAGTAGTCAGAGACTTCCCCTCTCCCCTAAAGCGCAGCTTTACTCTTAATAAGGCTTCTATTTCAGACCTTAATACTCTTAAAATACTAAAACGGTCTTAAGATATTTATCAGGCTTTAAAGAGTGCTAAAGGGTATGTAAGCCTTACTAATCGCTCCGTAAGGGCCCTGTTTTATAAGGTAGAGAAAGCCTTTAATAAAGGTAATACCGAGAGGGTAAAGTTAAAGGCTAAAATCGCACGCCTAAAGGAGGACTTTTGCATTACAAAGCTTTATATGAGGAAAAAGGTACGTATTCTAGCTAATAATAAGTTCGCTACTATTAAAGCTATCGCTAAGGCGGAGGAAGCTTCCAGAAAGCCGCCGAAGTGTAAAAGGGTGGCTAAGAGCACAGACCTGGCACCTGTTGTTGAAAAGGATCAAGAAATAATAATCCACGGTTTGGATAGGCTTTATAAGGTCGAGTAGATGGATTAAGCATTTTTTTGTATGTAAATTACTTAGCAATTGGATGTTATGGGCATTTTGTTATAGTAGTGGTCCCCGCGGGAATGTGATCGGTTGGGGGTCGATCAGTTGGGGGGTCCAAACTTTTATTGAAGGCTGCCACTGGAGGGCACCGAAATATAGTAGAGCTCCTGCTTGACAAAGGGGCCGATATCGAATCGATGGACTACCTTTTCACGGGAGTCGGATCAACAACGCTCTTCGAGGCTGTTAGGATGGGGCACAAAGACGTGGTTGAGCTGCTTCTGCAGAGGGGCGCAAAAATCACACGTAGGGATATTAGTTTTCTACACGAAGAAAGCTCGGCGTTGTGGCTCGCTATTAATAGTGGCAATCGACTTATGGTACGGCTTCTTCTAGCCAACGGGGCGGACATTGAGTGGAGGGACCGGAGTCTAGGAACTCCGCTGTCATTCGCAGTACGATCCCTGGATGCGGGAATGGCACAGATTCTTCCGGAGAATGGAGCGTCCACCGAGTCGCTCAAATGGGCGGAGGAAGAGTGGTTGCAGGAGTACGTACTTAGATTCAGGTAGATAGACCAAGACGGGTGATGTCAACAGGCGATAACTTATGCAACGGCGATCTTGACGAATCATCGCAGGTGCTCGGTGTTGGATTCACTCACCCTCCATCGCCCGATGATACTCCATCCATGGTCAGGGCAAAACTCCCTTAAAGTTGCACCACTGCAGCGGAGTACAAGAGTTGCCGCAGGATGAGACTCGCGAGTCTGCGTGCCATGACGAAAGTGTTGTTGAATGGGACGGCGGAGGATTGTCATGGAGGGCGCGAGGGAGCCGGTTCACCACCATGGCAAACAGCTGGCGCATTGGATCTAGTTGCTAAGAAAATATTTCGCTCGCAATCAATTTTATAGAGACCACGTTGCGCTGAGTGATGCCCCATTGGACCCCCAGGCGTTCACTGCCGGATCAGCTTGTCGGTCGCTTCCACCATTTCAACATCGTCCACTTCGACCGCTCACTTGGCGAACACCGCTACACGCCCGTTATTTTCGCCTTCCGATCCGAGCTAACCGGGTCTCCATACGGTATGCCGTTCCTGATAAAAAAGTTGAGGGAATGCTCCGACCTGGGCGTAGAGAAGGCTGTCGCCGGCGACACTGCCCGCCAAAAGTTCTACGGCTATTTTATCGGCGCAAACCTGCTCAACGGCGAGTTCCGACGCCAAAGCGAGTTATGCCTGGTCTGCAGGGCTGTCTTTCGGACCCAGGGCGGCCTGCTACTCGGCCTCGGTCCGGCCGACATGTGTGCCGGCGATGAGGTGTAGGTTCTATCAGGCTCTGACACACCCGTCATCCTCCGGCCGTCGTTACCACCAATCTCCCTTGTATGATAGCAGCAGCGGCGGCGGTACAGACTTGTCGGTTAGGCGTTCGTCTACGGCATGATGTATGGCGAGAGCCGGATCCACTTTCCCGACGTTCAGGACGTGATTTTGGAATAACTTTGTACTACCTTGCCCGGGAATATAGGGTGCTTTGTAAGCTTTGTAAGCTAAGGTAGCTAAGGCTTGTGAAGGCGGATAAGGCTGACAGTGTGTCTGGGCGTGCAGACTGCCTTGCACTTTACTTTACAAGTTTGTGTAGCCATCTCGGCCGAAGCAAGTCCTCGCCGCATGAGTACTGATATTTGCGTTTTCCTCGGGTATCTGTAAAAATATACAAAGGGTAAAGGTAGTTTTCTTGTACTTGTGGTGCTGGGTATGGCATCGACATCTGGGCCTTTTTGTGCACTTTTTGGGGGGCCAGCCATTCACTCATTATCACTACACCAATTCCTCCATCCATAGCTTGGTAACGATCAGCGTGGCGATTCGCCTTATCAGACGAGCGTCCCGCAATAGGAGGGCGGATGTCGCTGAATTCACGATCTGGAGCGCCATCTCACCTGTATTGTCCTCTTGCAGACCGGCGATATGGTTCGAGTGAAAGCGACGGCGGGCAGTCTGATGATGGGAAATTGGTTGCACTTTCAGGCCCCAGCTGATTATACATTGCTGACCCCTACCCTTTTGCTGCTTTGGAAAGTGTCTCTAGATCTAAGGCTCAAAGATCACAGACTCAAATATAGGGCAGTCGGCGGCAGATCACAGCGTATTTTGGACTGCTTCGATCCATCAAGCCACATGCCTAAAACGCTGTTCCTAAAATGGCCAGCTTGTAGTTTGAGAATTAGTGTTAGGAAATCTTGAATCCAAGAGATTCTGTCAGAAGAAAAGGGGTTCAGGGGCCCAGGAGGGATGCACTCGAGATTGTTAGTGGCAGTCTCCGGATAACCCTTGCATTCCTTACTACCGCCACCGAGACGATTGGGCTACTCAATTACGGACCCCTTCCAGACCAGGACTGTATGGTCGGGATTCCGCTTATCGGGGCAGCGTTGGGGGAATCGGACACGTACACTTTCTTACAACCGAGCAACGGCAATCTAATTATTCTTTAATGCTATAAACGGCCTGTCCGAGAAGGGGAAGGTCTGCGTTCTCGCGCTAGACCATTTTGGCACCAGGGAATTGGAAGGGGGGATATTTGAGGAAGGAACCAAGAATGTGAGCGCGGAAATCAAGTACTGTATTCGGGGAAGTCCTGTTGCTACTGGGCGAAAAATAAATAAATATATGTACCTAGCCAGCTATTCAAGCATTTTTCGGGGTGTAATGCTGCAGCATGGGCATGTAGTCTCGATGAGGTTTGCGGGACGCCCTGCTCCCCTGCAGGGCTATGCGTTAAAACACGGGATTGGTTGCATCAGAGGGAAGCGGTTTGGTGCCGCTCAGTGAAAAGTGGGGTTTCTGTATGTTTTTTAATGAAGAAGCCGGTGGAGAGTTTGTTCTAATATTGAGGGGTAGGGTGCAGGTAAAAGAGAGATGGACATATCTGGTGGGGGGGCCCTTTGGCCTTCAGACTGGCGCACCTCACCATCTTCAGCAGACGCGAGATTGACTCCTCATTGGCTTGAAAAGCGGTAGGCTTGAGCGAATTCCGTTGCCACTGTAAGAAAGAAAGAAGATGGAACGCTTGGGAGAAAGTGAAGGGGCAGGAATGGCGCTCTCCGGCTTTATTCGGTATGTTATACTTTCCGTCACGTTGCTGTACAGTAGAAAATCCAGCGCACGAGATGGAAATACTTTGGGACATGAAGATTTCCAACCATTCCTTGCCATGATCCGCCCATGAACATCAGCACCGTTTCTGAAAGCACCGTTAGACAAGGGGCCCGCTTCCGTTAAGCAGCACGGCTATCAACACGCCATGAAGGTCTATTGAGTTGGTCGTCGTGGGAAATCGATGTCGTGGACGACAAAGTCAGAATTGTGCCAACTTTGCGAGCTCCTCAGCGATCCGCTTCATGTGAGCTGCTTCGGCAATAGCGATGTCGGTCGTACCGGTCGAGAGGCCAACGAGTGTGTTTTCGAGTCTCGGGGGCTCGGCGAGATATCTTGACACGCGTTAGCCGGCGAGGGAATGGGGGTTAAGGGGGTAGCATTAAGATCGACTTTTCCATCGTCAAATACGAAGCTCCAGAGGAGTTTAGGGCATTGGGTAGAAGCTTATCGGCAAACAAGAAGAAGGAAGCTGAGCTAGGTTCAATCAACACGACAGCGCGGACACTTGGGGATCTTTTTGAGGGTGTTTGCGGCCCGACACCAAATTTGGCCAAGGCATATGGCAAGAGGGTCTCCGAAATAGCGGCAGCGTCGAAACGCGACACATCGCACACAGGGCCCAGCAGACTGTTCGATTCGCTTGTCAGCATCGATGGCGCGGGCATCTGGGCGGCAGCGACATCATCCATCACGGCAATACAGGTCCAGTTACTAGCCTGTCTCTTGGCGCACGCATGGGAACCCCCAGAGGCCACATCAATATGGGTTGAGCTCGTTAGGGAGAGAAAGAGAGAGATCGTGGCAAGTCTCGACCGCGGGATAGGACTGCCGTTCAGCACATACGCCGCAGCCGCCAAGCTCGACATGCCACGCGCTCAGCTGACCGAATGGCACAACAGTACTCGTGCGTGGTTACAGTCCGCTGACAGGATCAAAAAGACCAAACAAAAGCAACTCGAGCTTATTCTCGACAACCTGGATCTCCCCATCAACAAAGACATTCACACGTACTCTAGCGTCATTGATGCTTGGAAAATTGCCATGCGAACATTGGAGGATCTAGTCAGTGGGCAACCTCCAACGGTCAGCGGTGCCGCTCTACTCGGTGTGTCTGCATGCCATTTGTATCCCGACATAGTCGTCACCATCGGGAAGACTACCCAAGTATCCATAAACGGCCCCCTCATTCCACCAAGCGGCACAATGTCCCTGGGCCTAAACGCCGAAACGAAGTCCCGTTATCCGGGGGCCGAGATTATCAGCAGCAATACGCATCGTAGGCTCTACTAGTCCCTGTCCCTCGCACATCTACGGTTTTACAGTTATCCTATCAGGCGAGACTCCGAGGTTTACTCCATCTCCTCCAAGGTGACCTTTAGTCAGTTCGCTTACGCCGCACTATGAGCTACCCTTGCGCTCTGGCAAAACACACAGGCTAGGGACAACCAGATCCTCCAATACTTTGCAGTATTGCACCGGAAAGATTATCCCCACCCTACACCCTACTGGATTCGTATCTTCTGCAAGACCGCATTTGAGTACCTCCGCCTTAAGGGACATAATCTCGACGTCGTAAACAGGCTTCTTGAGCTGGGAAGGAGGAGGTGGAAAACCTTCTTTGGAGTCCGAAAGTCTCTTCAAGACCCCTTTATGAACCTCAAATCCCTTTGCTCCTTTGACTCGCAGGTCTCTAAGATCGACGACATCGATCAAAGAGTAGCCTTTCTGCGTCTGGTCACATGCAGGCCGGGCCAGGACCAGGATTCTATTTCCATGTGGTCCTCCCCACTCCGATCTTCCCTTCAACTCGGACTGGATAACCTCTCACTCTGCTTAAAGAACGAATGGCTCACTACGGAACAGGCGTTTCAAATACCTCAAGACGGATCCAGTTCTGAGTCGATGCCCCGCCAGACCCTCGACGCTCTCTCCACGGCAGGGCTTATCTACGAGTCACTGCCAGAGGCTACCGTATCAACCGGTGCTCTGGATAGGCCGCTCATTCGCACAAGATGGGCTTCTGCCACTCTTGGGAGAGATTTATCATATCGCGGGGACGAAGACGGCCCTGGTAATGAATCTTTCTCTTCCTCTGACAGCAGCTCAGATGACGTTTACCAGGCCGGCAATGACAGTAGGTCAGACGAGCTTCACGGGACCGCTAAAGCGGTGCGCAAGTCTGGCGAAGCACCAGCACCTAGACAACCCCGACAACATGCGAACGCCAGCATGAGCCATATCCAAGCTAACCTGGTGGTGGACCGAGGAGCTGCATTCGCCTGTATAGCATACTTGGAGTCCGGAAGTTGCGATATAGATGTCGAGATCTTGCCAGACGTTTTTGCCCTTTGCTGTGGGGACTCTATGTACGCAGCCGCAGAGGTGAGCTAATTTATCGCAAGCCCAGAATCTTCTCCCCAGCTTCTAGCCGGGATGCGAGAAGCGAATGACACCACGCTAATAACCGATTACCTTGACGGTCTTAGCTCATGTCCTCTCAGACCCATACGAAACGAGCAAGCCACACCAATTCGTGCATATTCTAGGAAACGTACCTACCTTACCGAGAGTACCCGCTGAGATATAGGCCTTGTGCAGGGCTTGTACAGAGCTCTAAGCCATGCCCCAAACAATAGCCTAACTAAGGACTGTAACCCTTGCACGGGATAAATAAGCCTTACAGGATTCTGGCTAGTGGCGCGAAAAAAGGGCGCTCCCAGGCTCCGTTCAGGGGGCCTAGGCCACTTTTCAGTACACCTTCTTTTCTACAGGGCTTTCTACGGTGGATTTCAATTTTGGGGCTTTCTACTGCACATTTTACAATAGTCACAATTACGATTCGAACAGGAGGTCACATGCGCACTTACGAGGCAATTGCCAATTAAGCCAGTGAAGCAAAATGTTAATTCTAATTAACCATTGGGAAGTAACGCGAGGTTATATGGCTGGTGGTGGAGAGGAGGAAGGTGCAATTGTTGTGGTGTGAGCGGTAGGGTGCGGCTAATGGAGGTGGAAGTGGTGTGAGCTAGTGCCTGAATCTACGGTAACAGAAGCGATTGAATTGAAAGCCACGGAGGTAATGAATCTAAGGCTATGGGAGCAATGGAATCCAAGGCCATAGAAGCAATGGAATCGAGGGCACTGGTGCGAAGGCACTGCGGGGAAGCCAGCCCCTGCCCCTGAACCTAATGGAATGGAGCCCCTGAATTGCTAGCCCTGAGCAGTGGCACGGCAACGGCTGGCCTGGCTTACACACCCTGCACGATGTGCAATGGCCTTCACCACCGCAAATGCCTTTGTGGGATGGCTTGCACTGAATCGCTGCGATATAGCCTGTACAGCAATGGTAAAAATGCCGGCACTCCGTCGCCTGCATTTGATTGAGTGCGCATTGTGGAAAGTTGGTGCCATGGCCTCCCTTGCAGTGGATGGATGTGGATCGATGTAAAGTGCCTTTGTTGCAGCGCCCTGAATTGAGTCGCTGGAGCCACTAAATCAACCACCTATCGCACCTGCCGCAAGGCTTGGAGGCCCTCTGCAAGGCTTGGGGTGACTGGGCAAGGACTACAGTCCTATACAAGGCTATTTCGGTGCCCTATATCCCCGCTAAGGTAGGAAACTCTGGCATCACATTGCTCCTACCGCCGAAAGACTTGATGGTGGGAGATCGACAAGTCCGCATGGAGAACAGCCAACTACCGAAGCTTCGCTGGATTAGCCGAGGACAGCTTCTCGGCAACAAGCATGCACCTGTCATTCACGGAGGCATACACACCCATATACGACGGGGCTATTGGCTGGGGGCGGGGCGACAACCAGGTCTCGATGTTAGAATCCGTTGTGTCGGTCCATAACAGAGACACCGTGGGTCGCCGATATCGACATCATCGCAGCGCTCCACAATTCTATGGTCCGACGTATGCCGCAACAGCATAACGCGCTCGAGCCGTGCCACGGTCACGAAAAGGTGCCGACAGGCAAGAATTTCATCTCGCTCGACTGCTGGGACGAGATTCTTAACCTCCCACCGGATCCAATCGTCGTGCGAGCGAGCGGCAACTGGGTTGCCCGCCTGGCAGCCCTCGCGGTGCTCGTCGATCAGCTGCGGATGAAGAGGCGCCACGGAAATCCCGAAGCGGAAAAGATGCGCCTAAGAATTTATATTACGGTTTGTCCGTCCGAGGTCTGCTAGGGGGTGGAGTGCGGCTGAACGAGGACCTTAGAGCACGAAACCGAACTTGGACAGCAGTTTTATCCGCATGTTCTTCTCTATTAGGCAGGGTGGTCAGCGATATATTGATTGAAAATCAATCGATATTACTAAGCATCAGATATTGACGGAAATAATTATTGATTCTGCTACATTTAGTCACCCATTTCCACAATATTGCCACGACGCACACACTGTGAATTTGTAATAGGTTGCTACAGCCGAGTAAACTGATGCGCAATAGCTTGCCATGATTCACACTTATAATAGAGGTTCTCTAGCTTTGCCAGAGAGCTAAAAACATACGAGTAATAAAATCGTGTTCAGATTTGCCACCTTACTCCACTCTGACATTGAAATTATACTTTACTTTATCAACATAAAAAGCTACCATACGGTGACCCGAAGCCCTTGCGACCAATCAAGGTGTGCTCGCGCCCTGCGAAGTGATCGCACTGCGATCACCTCAACCTCAACGAGCACCACGCTCGTGTTCTGCAGAGCGCTCGCGCAACGAGCACTCGCACCCGACGAGCAAGTTACAAGTTACCTCCAGACTAGCTTACTATAGATAGCCACTATCGTACCCACGATCGAGTGAGGAATCTTGGCTCCTCACACAAGTAATTACATTGTTCATTTGTGCTCTACTGTTCAGCTTACCTGTGAATTATAGAGCAGCGCCCTACTGTGACAGTGTAACCGTCTGCGAGGAACTTGCTTCATCATTCAGTCTTTGGATCTCCCTTACCCTAGGCTGTGCCTTGTACTCCTGAGTACGAATCACTCCTACGACCTGTCTCAGCCCTCACCGGTGCAGGCCGTAACACGTATCTCAGAAAAGAACCAGAGAAAGCTTAAGGTAAATCAGCCACAGCTTACCTTAGTTTAGGATGATGAACGAAAAAGGAAATTTTACATACCTAGATTCGTCTTACTTAATGTACCAGGCTGTTTTATGAGACAGATCTGGGCACACGAAATTTCCGTTTTTATACCTTGCGTACAGGCACTAAACAAACAGAAATAATGTGCCAGAATCAGACCCTGAAGATACTCGCCCTATCTAACCATTCTCGCAAGTCGATCTCGCGTTGAAAGCAGCCATAAAGTAATACTTACTACCCTATGCAGTACCAAAATATATCACTTTGCCCGTAACAAATGTAGCAACATCCACAAAAGCTCTCTGTCTATTAGCAACCCATACAAAAAATAAGCTAACTAACATTCCCAGCTCAAAACACAAACATAATGCTAATTAAACGAGACACGCAAAACTCAAACCTAAAGCCAACAGTACGTACTCCTCATCACCCTTATTCTCGCTAGAGTAGCCAGAGGGCTCAAAATACTGTTGTTCGATGCGATAGTGCCGTATTTTGCGTTTAAAACGAGGCCCTTTAACAAGATAGAGAGATACTAGAGCAATCATAAGCAGAGCGAGGTGAACCCTCAAAGGTGGTGATACGGCCTTAGCGCACTATTCCGAAGGAGGCAAGCCTTAGACCCCCTGGCAGAACGAAGACCCAGACCCACACTGTCAGGGTTGCTGGGTTGTACTGATTAAGACTGAGAGCGAGACTGGCACTCCGCTAGAGATTAGACCTTGAAATTTGTTTCTCGCGCGACAACTGATCCTCCTGCTGGTCTCATTTCACCCCCGCCTGATTGAATTCGCAGTGCCCCCGTGCATTATTTGCGGCTAACTTGCATGCCGAACATCCAAAGCCCGCCCAGCCAACTTTACACCAGTCTCTCCAGTGACATGTCCACCAATAATTGTCTCGATCAGTGATCGGCCTACTGCCTTATCGGCACAACCGCCGATTCCTGCCGCTGCGATACCGATAGCCGCCGGAATCGCCACATCGACTAATATCATTCCATCAAGCAAAACGCCTCATCGCTGCAGTTCAGCTGATAGATCTGGAGTTTTTGTTTCGAAATATCTCCTTGGCGCTAATTAAAGGCGGCAGAAGGGAGAGCCGAAGGCCCTGCTACGAACGACCCGAGTGGCCCAACCCCAATGCCTGCCAGGGCTGACACCTGCTAACGAATTTTCTGAGCTTCTCGCTGCTAGAACTCCGCGGTTGAAAGAGTTGCGACCTTTGCTCTGTATGCAACTTCGTCGAATCTGAGGAAGTCTGCAAATCCCATCTTTCCGGGTTGTTAACTGGCGAGATATCGTCGAAGGAATAACAACTACATGTAAAAGCTGACCCCTTACTCTAATAGTACCGCAATATCTGGCATACAACGATGACATATTCCTGCCGAACACCGCCTCACTGCACGGTTTCGGCTAAAGTGCTATTTAGTGACCGGCAGGCTATGGGCTTATGGTTACACGCGCAGACTAGCCGCTGGACGTTAAGTGATTGGATAAACTCGATTCTAGCGCTTAGCGATTTCATTTGGCACTTTCACTGCGCCACAAGTCTATAGTGTTCTCAAACTTTGTAGGACCCAAAGGTACCTACCAGAGGAAATAAGGTTCAGGTCCTGCTCTCAGAGGGCTCGCCGAAGCAGATCTATCATCAACTGATGTTTTTGCCTCTCTCGACCGCTGCACCTGCAATTAGGACGATTGAACAGACAAAAACCTACACAGTAATTTCACATCATGCCATCATGTCTCGCAACACAGACAGGCGCCCAAGAGATGAACACCGGGATGCCACCATGGAGACGCCCAACTACCGGCCTATCTTTCTGCGGTGGCCTTTTTTCGTCGTTTTCACTTCGTACGTCATCTTTCTGATCGGAATCCTAGAATGGGGTTGTCGAAGCCTCCCCGCCCAGCACGGCGTCCAGGAGATCCCGGCCGCGCAGGACCCGAGTCTTGAGCAAGACCGAGACGTCTTTTTCACAACACAGCTTGTTCAGGCTAGGCAGACCCCAATGTCCACCACACTCCGGAGCAATTCGGCATACATGACGAGAGACACAAATATCACGGTCAACGGCACAGTGTTGCGGCCACCCGTCGCTTTCGCCGGCCGACAGGCCTACGCACCGGAGTGGCTCGAGTATCTGCAGACGGGGAACCAATCTCAAGGCTGGAACCACTCCTCCCTCCAGCCACGAATCCCGGGCCCCTCGAAACACGGCCAGCTGACCGGCCCAACTATCGGCCTTGTCTGGATGCTGAGCATCCGAGGTGGGTCCACTGTCTTTAACTATCGAGACCTAGACGCCGAGTTCGAAGCCACGGCGTCGGATAAAGACTGCCGTGATGTCGTCACCGATGGGATTGGAGGCGCATTCATATCTGCGGGTGCCATCACGTGCAACGCAGGCTCCTTTGTCTTTCACAATGATAACTGCTGGAAGCGGTGGAAGCAGTCGACCGACATGGAAAAGAAGTCGCTTGACCAGGGCGGCTGCTGGGTCCATTCCGAGATCGATGTTCGCGCCAAGAAGGGCGGGTCGAGAATGCCGTGCGACACCGTTGACGGCGTGCCGGGCCTTGCATTACATGGTAACTGCAACCCCGTCACTACCACCCTGACCGAACGAGACGAGAGGGGCTCGCCAACCGCAACCGCAACAGTTCAGATGGTCGTCTTCACGTTGAAGAACGCAGACGGGACACCCTACACGACAAGCACCGCTCTCGGTTCCATCTCCGCACCCACAGAAAGTCCAACTCTCTTGCTTACTACCCTAAGCGACAGTCGAGGATGGCCGACGGCTACCCTATCCGCCCAACTCTACATCCTTACCGACTCCAACGGCGTCCCCTTCACAACCAGCACCCGTTATCTCAGCGATTCGGTCGTTACCCTCCGCGATGGCCGCGGCGCCCCAACAGCCACAGTCACTGTTGGCCGTTCCATCGCCCAGGAAACCGTCCCTCTCCCAGGCGGAATCACCTCCGTAGTCACCCTTACCGACGCAAAAGGAAGCCCCACCGCCACCGTCACCGAAGCCGCCATGCCCAGCGCATCCACCTTCCTCACCGACGGCTCCGGCTTCTACATGCTTACCAACCCAGAATACTGGGCCACCTTCTTCACCCCCGTGTTGAGCGCAATCCTCCTATCCATCCTCGCCGAGATGCTCCTCTCCAACCTCACTGCCCTCCTGCCCTTCCACCGCCTGACGAAAAAGACCCCAGACGGCGGCGCCACCGCGGCGCAGTCCCTCGTGCTTCCCCACGGCCTCTTCGGCAACGCCCTCACCAGCTTGCGCATCGCCCGCGAGGACAAAGACCCGCTCCCCCTCTTGGCGCACCTGCTCGTGTTGCTCTCGGCAGTAGCCACCGCGCTGTCCAGCGAGGCGGTGGGCATCCGGCTCGCCGGCCACTGCAAGCACGATGACTTTTCCGGCTGCTACATCGGCGTGGGGGTGTTTCTCGCTCCGGCACGGGCGTTGCAGGCGATATTGACCGTCGAGTTGGCCATGGTGGTTGGGGCCGCGGGGTTGTTGCTCTTGCCATGGAATAAGTGGTGCTCTGGCGTGGCGGGACCGCAGGGAGGCATCGCGGCTACGGCAAAGCTGGTGCAGAATGGAGACCTGAGGGGGGCGTTTAGGAGTCTTGGAGATGAGGCGGCGACCACGGCGGGGGGCAAAGACGAGATCTCAGATCAGCACGTCATTGATGCGTTTCGTGGGCTTCGATTTTTGCTGGGGTATTTTCCTGCCTCTTCCAAAGGAGGGCGACGGGAAATGCAGTATGGGATTCTTGTTGTCGAACATGACGAGAAAGAAATGGTGGCCAGCCAGTCATTCAGGTCTCGAGCCACTCTGCAACAAAAGATTTGTAGCGCCTGGAAAAGAACGTACGACTCGCGATTTGGCACGCTGGTCAAGGGAGCCTTGTTCAGGATGGGCCGTGGCCAGCGCATCTCGTCCAAAAAGATGTATGAATGCTGTGGTCTCCTGTACATGGCCGGACTAATCATTCTCGTCACGTACTACACGGCTATACAGGACCCCGACACGGTATTTGAGAAGTTTATGAACCAGCAAGACTTTGGCGTCCGGGTATTGTTCACGGGGTTTGGTGTAGTGTTGACCTCCTTCTGGGATGCTTACTATGCTCGTGAGTTTTACTCCTGCATTTTACCACCTTGAGAAAATAGGATTAATCACTGCCCCAAAACAGGAATAATAACCGTCGAACCCTACCGCCTCCTTGCCAGCGCTCCCAACGGCGCCCCTCTCTCAGCTCTGACAACAACCCCACCCACAACCGTCTTCACAGGCCTGTTTTCCTCGGTGTTCCTCCGCCGGGAACTCTTCCCCTCGGTCATCGCCCTCTGCGACATCCTCGCTAAGTTCACGCCAATCTTACTTTCCAACGTTCCCTTTTCTCCCGTACAGACTTGGCAGTTGCACATCATCTGCGCCTGGACGGCGGTGGGGAGTCTGGCCTTCATGATCATCGCGCTGGGCTGGGCTTTGCTGTTTGTCAAGTACCCTGATATGCCCATCGATCCGGCGAGTCTTGCAGGGAGGGTGTATTATCTTTGTGATTCAGAGGTTGCGGCGGAGTTTACTTGCCCTTCATCTTCTTCATCTCCTTCTTCTCGGTCGCCTCCTCGGAGTGAAGTGGGAGAAACTGAAATGATGGATTTTCCAGAGAGGAGGTATAAATTTGGGGAAATGGTTGGGGTTTCTGGGCGCAAGACAGTGGGTATTTTTGCCGTTGTTAGTAGTGGACACAGACAGATTTAGGGTTTTATCGCTGCACATGGGTGTTTGTTGTTTTCCAGAATAGGTAATTTCACCGAATATTCCCTCCGCAAAAACCGGCCTTGGAGTACACTTGGGCCCCTCTGGCATCACCTAGCTTACGGGCTCCACATGCATGCCCGCGTTCAACTGATCAGGTATCTTTGCGAGATTCCATTATACTGCAACTTCGAATATGCCGCCCGCTGTATCGAGGCCAGATGAAGGAACTCTACCGAATCGGTTTCCCTCGGACACTACCTAAACTATCCGAGAACTACAACTCTGATTTATGCTCCGCAAGGTCCTGGAAGTATCGCTCGCCCGTGAGGGCAACGATCATCGTTGCTGCCTGGAAAGGATCATCTCGGTGGAACCTCAATATAGAGGCATTGGTTATCTAGACACGGACGAAACCCCTCGACGGAGAGATCTGTGGAGACAGCGGCAAGAGAGTCCGATACCTCGGATAGCTCACGTGACAATGTCGCGTATGTTAAGACTTCAAATTCTTATCCTCTCTATGAGTGTTTCTCAAGTATAAATACATATATGGGTGGTCTCGCTATCGATGTTGCCATTTTCACCCTCCGGCACAACAACCACCAAACACTCAGCTCTTCCCCCTTTACTCGTCCATAAATCAGTCAACATGAAGCTCTCCTCGCATCTCATCATCTACCTCAACTGGCTCGCGGTGGCCGCCGCTTCCCCGCAGGTGCGTGACCGCATTACTCACCGTAATAATGAATGTATTTGATCGAGGTATCGCTAACTTCCCCCTTTCAGGTCCCCCGTCCGGATCTCTCTCAACGCAATAGAGGGGTCGTGCAGATGGAAGACGGATCCTTGGTTCTGGCCCGACTGACCGCGCTGGATAAGCGTCAATGCAAAGAATGCCCGTGTTCCGGCTGGGATCCCGCAAGCTGCTGCTGCCCCCCCGGTGTCAATTGCTGCAACCATTGCAATACCTGCGGGTAATTCAGGGACGCACCACTCATATGCCAGTGAAAAGGACTGTGGCATGTTACATTTAGCTAGGAATAGGATAGCCATTTTGTCACTCCAAATACATTCTGGGGATTGTTCCAAAAAGCAAAGCTTGCAGGGACTTGCTTTTTAGGTCTGAGGCCATTTATCTGAGATCGCTGTTGGAGGCTTCTCTAGCCATACATAATAATATATCTCCTAGTGCTCGAAGTGCTGGGCTTGTAGATACCTGCCTTAGTCGTGCGTGACAGATCCACTAAGCAGATCGATTTATACAGGAACCCATCTTCTATTCACATAGAGTATCAGTAGGACGTTGACGAGAATTTGGAGATCTACTGAACTAATTACTGTCAAATTCAACCTTCCTATACAGACAGCAGGATATCTAACATCTTCGCTAACCTGGTAGGCTGAGGCACATACTCGAGAAGGCCACATCTAGCTAGGGAAATGAAATGGTAGGAAGACTGACGAACAGACTCGTGTTACAACAGGGCTAGCTAGGATTAGGCAAGTTTTGGGCAGTAGGTTGTTTGGGCGCCCCCCTGTTATTATTTGTAGTCTTCATTGGGCGGTGAGTATGAATTCTTTTTCTGAGTTACATTCACTGAGCTCTCAGCTGAACATTATTCTAATTAAGGAAAAATTGTTACGGTGCGTGGCGCAGTCTCAAGGCTGAAATGCACCTTCCAGCCGTCGGACGCTAATGCAGCTGCAAGTAAAGTAGTCCGTACTGTACCTCAAATCTCATGATTTGACGTCTGTGTGAAGTGCCCTGATTCGCTAGGCGTCAGCATCAACCTGCACAACGCACCATCAACGTGCAAGAAAGCCCAAGGCGAATTTGCGCGCCCGAGTAGTGTGAGAGTGAGAGCAGGGGCAAATTCAGCTATCCGGATGACCATCCCGCAGCGTCGAAATCATTTTTGTCCTCCACTTCTATTCCTCACCAAACCCTCATCTTCTCACGAAGGACACCTCATCACACAGAGCAGTCGACATGACGTTGGTCATTCCTGAAGCTTTGGCACTCGTTAGCATCATCGTTGGGTTCAAGTCCATTCTCGCATGGCTCTTCAAGCTTGCCAGGAAGACCCTCACGGGCCGGGCTGTCCAGCATTTCCGCGATCTTGTTGCCGAGATACAACTGATAAGAGACGGGACGGAAAAGATCCGGCGAGGTTACATCGTTTCGAAATACACAGCTCAGAGCCTGGCAGAGAACACCCTCTTTCTGCACGCCGCCCTAAACGACATCCTCGCCGCCTGCAGTGAGATCGAGTCTGTTGCGGGCCGTGTCACCTCAGGGAGATGCCGAACGTGGAAGGCACTCATCAACTCGTCCCAGATTTAAAAAGCGCGGAAACAGTTAGAGGATAAGACGAGACGTTTTGAGCAGCTGCAGACATCCGTCCAGTAAGCCCATCCCAGCGACCACCTCCTCATCCCCGGGAAAACGTTTCGCTGACGGCATCAAGATTTCAACAGAACCAGGGACTCACCGAAGTATTACAATTGAACCGAGGGAAGGAAAGAGAGGATTCAATCGAAGCCGCATCAACTTTTGGTCGAGGTCGTTATCGGGATGGCGTCCGCACCAGGCCCAGAGACAACATCAATAATCGTGGCAACGGACCATGCTGCGTTATTCTGTAGCTGCTTCGGCTCAAGGAACAAAGTTGGAGCGTCCGTTGTGGTCTTCTGGCTTCCTAGTCACGGAGTGTTACCTTCCGCAACCGCGATGAGCGGAACGGGCTGGTCGGTTTCAAGAGTGAAAGTGGCGACCCTGCCGCGATACAAAGGCTGTAGGAGGTTTTTTCGTCTCTGGTTCACTGCAACCTCACCGCCTACGACCATTTCCAGACCCCTTATCTCCGTTGGCAGTTCCGTAATTCACTATTTCTCCACTTCAGTTACCTCGATACCAAACCACTTCTGCAACACCGCCACTCTGTCCTCTTTCGTCTTTAACTGTTTTAACACCTACGAGTTCTCACTCACCTTCCTCGTGACCTTATCTATGTGCAGCAGCCGTTGCGGTTGCGGTTGATGATCTTGGCGAGGAGGTCTTGCGGGTCGAGGGAGAAGGTGTGTGTGGGGGGGTAGTGGTGGGAGACACTTTCGAAGGGGAGTCAATGGTGGGTTATGAGGGTCTGGAGGTTGGTGAGGGTTGCGCTATTGAGGTTGAGGGAAGATGGGAGGAGTTGGATGTGACGGAAGTATTGGGAGAGATGGTTAGGGGAGTATGTTGCCAATGTTTGTTTTGCGGTGTGCTACAGAAAAGGGGTTGGTTTTTTTTTCTGTTGGATCTGGGTGAGTGCGGTATTCACCTCGCTAATGTGGGTGTGGGCTTCTTCACATGTGCCAGACCGCACTCTCTCTATGCTTTCTGCCTTAGGGTTAGGCTTATTTAAAGATAACATTTTATAAAATTTACACATTATAATATTTCATCAATTTGTAATACAGAACTTAAAT
>Ga0247758_1000248_pt1 | contig 46961 bp, 47 predicted proteins | sample UWRJL156409C4_FD_180950 | JGI IMG/M metagenome (GOLD analysis project Ga0247758, IMG submission 180950) | Plant litter microbial communities from Arlington Agricultural Research Station in Wisconsin, United States - UWRJ-L156-409C-4 | ecosystem: Environmental > Terrestrial > Plant litter >...
CCCCCCCCCCCCCCCCCCCAAGCGGCCTTGATAAAGGAAGCAGTAAGTCATCTCCAATCCAGTTCCTCATCCCCCCCCCACCAATTCCGATCCTTGTCCCCTAGCAACATAGCATCATTCCAGACCGGGCATCACGAGATGGCGCATCATGATATAGAGCGGGTGCGAAGTTTTTTTTTCTCTTGGCCTTTGGGAAAGGACACGCTGACGATGAGATGCAGATCTCGCTACAGAATCCCACGTTCGATCAGATCGTCGAGTGCATCGTGGACGTCCGCGGCCGCGACGCCAAGTGTTTCGTTACATTTGGTTGGCCAGAGGAGCAGCTCGACAACCTCAATTCCCGTTTACGAGACCGCCTATACCAGCTCGACATTATCGTACCACAACGGTTGGAATACGATTTTCAATCTAAGACGGTGCATCTCGACATGTGCGAAACCCCGTTGCATAGCCAATTTGGCTATTCTTCCGGCCAATTATTTGTGTGTGCCATTGACCGCCTGTTCCCCGAGATTCAAGATGCTGCCGTCCGCCTCTTGCTTAAGGCCGTTATCAATTTCACCACAAGACGACTTCGCATAAAGGGCAAGCTGTGGAATCAGGCCGACTGGGCGTTGGGAAGTGCGACAGATGTGATGCCATCTCTGGTCTGCGAGGTGGCGTTTAGCCAGACGTGGGAAAATGTGCAGGCCAAGATGATGCGGTACATAAAGTTGTCGTCGCACGGCAACACCGGGGGTACTATCAGAACGGGTATCATCTTCAACATCAAATACCCTGAGGCGGATTTAGTTACCGTCAGCGTGATAACGGCGGACAAGAGCGCGACAGACGGCTACTGCTAGGTGCAGCGTGCCGAAACGCTCTACCACGACACCGACACACAACCTGCCGGTCGCATCGCTCTGTACCTTTCCGACGTGGCCAATATTACTGGTTTGCCTCGAGAGTATTGCCGTCCTTCGGCTGACGAGCTTGATGCTGGTATCGTTCGGTTTGTCTTCTCTCGGTTGGTTTTTTTTATTACAGCAACTGATTTGATCGCCAGTAAGCCTCTGATCATTGTGACATACGACCAACTCCGAGACGCCTTCCTCAAGGCCCGCAAGATACATCAAAGGGAGGCGTGCCTGGAGGATTACGCACAGGAAACCTATTCTGAAGAGATGGCACGGCGCATGGCTGAGGAGAAGGAGAAGATGGCTGAGGAGATGGCACGGCGCATGGCCGAGGAGAAGGAGAAGATGGCTGAGGAGAAAGAGAAGATGGCCGAGGAGATAGTATAGCGTATAGCTAAGAAGGATTGACAGATAGCCGAAGAGAAAGTAAAAGACGGTTGAGAAGAAACCGTGAGATGGCCGAGAAGGAGCGTGAGATGGCAAAAGAATAAATAAAAGAATGCTACGCATGGCCGACGAGATAAGCAAGATGGCGAGTGAGAAGGGACAATCTGGAGCCCAGATAATGGGCGCCATAGGGAAAAACGTGTAGCCGGTAAAACAGGATTGCAGATGCTTGTGCTTGCTCGGTGTATTCGCTGCAGGCACCCATTGTCAGGATGCAGGAGCAACAATCTATTTAGCACAAGGCGTCATATGTTACTACGTTGCCCCTCTATGGAAGGACCCAACGGTACTCAGCAAAGGCATCGTTGAGGAACAGGCCAGGGCACATGTAACGCAACTCGCCGTAAACATTGCTGAGCTGGCGCCACCAACAACCCTCATTGGGACACTGCTGCTCTGCGGGGTTTGGGTAGAGTTCGTTGAGCCTGGTCAACTGCTCGTTGGTGAGGAACGGGAACTGGTCTCTCAGCCACGAGTTACTCTGACTTCTCTTTCATGTTTTGCTGGGAGCGAAGATCGTGCCCCCATTGATGTCATCACCGAAGATGACGGGGACTTTGATGGAGTTGTTTTCACGGAAGGCTTCGTAGGGTAGCTGCCTGATGAGATCGCCATCAATAACAGGACCCCACATGAATATGGGCGGGTGCGCTGCCCCGGGGAAGGGATCATTCGAGTTCTTCTCCTGTATCTCTGCGACTGTTTTTGACTGTAGACAGGCGAGCGCGTCGTGACCTACACAGTCGAGCCGTATGAGAAGATTGGTGTACTGGTACAGGGACTCCTTTGTGGTGAGCACCATGGAAAACGAAACTGACCCAGCGGCCGCCGCGTGGAATAGGCCCTAGTCTTTTTCCCCGTATGCCGTCAGGTGCAGCACGACACTGGCTGCGCCGGCCGACGATCCTCCGATCACGACATGGTTGGGGTCGCCACCAAGCTTCGCAAAATATTTTTGCACCCACTCGAGGGCCTTGCGCTGGTCCTGGAGCCCGTTGTTGGGCGCGATGTTCTGTCCGTCGCTGAGAAAGCCGTACGGCCCGACTCGGTAGTTGGACGTCACGAAGACAATTGAGTTGTTGCTAGCCAATAGGATACCTGTTCCTTTGAGGTTCGAGTTCGAATTGCTGTTGAATCCCCCACCCTATATGAAGACGAAGACTGGGAGCCTCGATTCGGGTATCGCCCAGGTCGGCGCGTAGACATCGAGAAAGAGACAGTCCTCCGACGTGTCGAGTGCGGTCGGATTTCCTCCCGTCTTAAGGCAGGTCTTCCCGTTCTACAGCGACGCTTCATAACTAAGGATGCAAAAAAGTATTGATGCCGCAGAGAAATGATGTTGCCAACTCACAGGCTTAGGCGCGCAGCTAAGGCACGATTTGAGCTAATTTTTGAGTTCCACAGCCGTTTATTCGCGTGCCGCTGCGTAGCCAACGGATCTGCATAGAGCTAAGCGTTGACAGGTCGATCCATGTGGCGATGGCTTCACTCACAATTTAACCCTAACCCTCTTCGGATGGCATCCGATGCTTCGCCTACCATCATACGATCAACAACCGACCAGTCTCCGGTGCCACGAGAAAAAGGATTAGTGATATGTCTCCGGACGCTCGCTCGCTTCCACTTTCCCAGCTGGCATGCTCCCTCCTCCCGCCCTCGTGGTGGAATGTGGGGGACCTGGCTTGGCTCCGTGGCTCGCGAGGTGCCATGGCGCGGAGAAGGAGACTGCCGTCCGGCCATCCATGTCGTCCCGCCCGGCTGGAATGACAGACCACTGTCTCGGGACCTGTCAAGCTTCCATGCCAATCTCAGGCAGCTAAATTCCCGGCAGACATCGGCTGGCGGTGTCCCAAGCTCCAATGTTGGGCGCCACACGGGTTTCCCACATGGCATTGGGCCAATCCCAGGGGCAATTGAAGAGTGCCGGATGCAATGCCGCCATGCGCGCAGCTGAAAAACTAGCTCTCGCTCCCGCGGAGGTGGCGCCCACGCACCGACGGCATGCCCGGTGGTGCCAAGACCCAATGGGACAGGGTTGCAGCACGCCCCTGCACCACCACGTCTGCACCATGTCGGAAATGTAGCTTTCGGTGCGCTGTGGTTTTGTGGCTTCGTCGAGACTGTTCCATCGTAGAGTACATTGTGAAGGGCCCGGTCAATTGATGCGAAGGGGTTTGGTGCGTGGCAGGCAGGCAGGCACGTAGTGAGGGCAGGCTGCGATGATACCTAATTATTTAATCCCTCGCTTGCCTCCATGTCCTGATGATGTCGTCCATGATCGTCAATCCCGCCTCCAAAATCGATAAAGACGTAGCCCGCCCCACGTCATCCCCCACTGCCAATCACAACCTCTTTCAAAAGTCGCCTGGCATTCGACGTCACTCACGCCATCACTAGCAGCGGAAAGCACCCGTGAACACAGTCAATATTTATTTGAACCCGCCCACCGTTGTTTGTAAAGTCTTTACCATCAACTGTCATGCCCGCCAATATGCCGTCAAAGAGACAATATGACGATCTACACCTCGACACGGACCAGGTAAACACGCATACTTTTCTGTCTGAGATTGACGAGACGCTAACACTAGACTCAGATTCCGCTGTCTGGGGCACCCATATACCCCGATCCCGCTGCGTTTGCATCGTGGACAAGTACGAGCTACCAGTACCCGTCCATCATGACCTCGGGCCCCAACGGAGATTACAACAGCCCTTGGGGATATTCATCCACTTCCGAAGACGACCCCAGCATGTTCTGCCCATCAAGTGAGGCCACGACCTGGTCGGGCTATGAGCCCGCAACAACCTGGGCACCCTCAGTCAACCCCTCCTCGGCCAGCACTTACTCGACCGTAACGCACCCCCTTTCCTCGACCGGCTTCTCCTCCTCCAACAGCACATGGGGCCCGAGCGACCAAGCATCGCTCTCAGCCTACTCAGAGCCCACAACATACGGCGAGCGCCCCTCGTTAAGCCGGAGCGTCTCAGCCGATAACAGCACCAACTACTTGGGATATGGCACTGACTACTCGCCATCTACGGCGAGAATCTCATCGACCGCGCCGGACTCCCCAGCAGAGTATCTCGCATCAGACACTGTTTCGACAGGCTCTCAATCCAAGATTCGAACTAACACCAAGACTGCCTCAAAGAAGTCAGTCAAGTCAACCAGCGAAAAGTCCTCATCGTCCAAGCGAAAAGCAGGCAAATCACATGCAGCGACCAGCACTGCCGCAAACATCACCACCACAGAGCGAGACTACGAGGCCCAGCTGCTAGCTCGTTTTGGCCACATGATGTCCCCGCTAGGCAAGACACCCAATCTCACGCCGTCAGAGCAAATACGGAGAGAGGCATGGCGTATCTGCAAGTCGGAGGCTGCCGAGATGTCGCAGCGGCGAATGAAGCTGCTGGAGCACGAGCACGGGGCACTGGAGAGGGAAACGCAAAAGCTGCAGGCTAATATTGGCCAACTGCGAGAAGCTATCACCCAGGAAACACGGCAGCTAGAGGTTGCGCTGCAGAAAGCGGAGAGGCTGAGCTCTTCGTATTGATTTCCTACATTGTCGGGATGATGATAATTGCTAGAGGGATAGACTGGGATGATACCTACGATGTGACGACCAAATCAACAACACTTGAACAAATCACCTATTTCGATCTCATATTGGTGATGAAACTGAAATTGCTGTCACTTCCTGATCAACTGCTCCCCGGACTTGATTCTGACTTGTCTTGGCGCGACGAAAATCATCACTCTCACAAATTCCAATTTGGCACTCGCTGTAGCATCTCACCTTCCCGTCAATGCGCTGACTGAGATGGAACACTGGTAGGCCCCAACATCGGAATGAGAAACAAACCCTCACCGCTCACTCTCAAAATTCCAGTCCGGCCAACGCAAGACACGAGTGGTCTTATCAATTGAACAAGGATGGTACATGCAAGTCCCCTCTGGGGCGACAGCTGCATTTGTGGCTTGCGATCTAGAACCGCCCAGCTGGGCCTCAACCCCCCCCCACGATCGCTCATTCCCGGCGAGCCGGCGCTTGGCGAGCTAGGCGGTGCCCACCCTGCCGCCCTAGGCCAACCTCGCCATTCCATGCATCTCGCACACAGGGCCACGTGTGTTGGCTTTCTCCCACCCTCCTTCCCTGTCCTTTCCCTCCCCCTTCCGCACCAACGAACGGGCGGCCGGCAGGCCCTAGAGCTCAAGCGAACGTCTGCCTGGCTGTCAATCCAGCAGGAGCAGCAGCACGCACCCGGACCTGACCTGATACGCAGGCCGCTTATTAAATCCTCGCCGCTCGTTGGCCATCCCCGCCCCAAAGCAACACGAACCTGACCGCGGCACTCGCAGCGCTCGGCATGGTCTATCCCGGGCCCAGCCCACGCACCAATTGTCCTTCCGGGAATTTACTAGGAATTGACCCTACCCTACCTTACTTTCCCTTACATTAGCCTCCCTCATGACAAAAAAAATACGGACACCAAAAACCCTTAACCCTACACAATAAATACTGGACGGGAGGCAACTGACCAAATAGAGTTGTAACATCACCACAAAAGCTTGTTCAATTAAGGCCACAGCTTGCAAAAGTCTTTGAAAATATTTGGGACGTCCTTTTCAGGATTTTACGATTTATTTAATCGTGTTTTGGGCATGAAGTGCGCATCCGAAGTTTTGGTGTTCGTATTTTTTTGTCATGGGGAGATCAATTCTCAATTCGGTACATTCCGCCCGCGTGGATGCATGCGTGCGTTGGGAGGAGCCTGCCGCATCTCATCTCACCAGCAGCACCACCACCCCCATTGGGATTTCAGCTCCAGTGTTGCTGTGGGCGCGTTGCATCGTGCAGTTCCCGGCCTACCATTCGGTACGGCGCCAGGCAGCGGCAGACGGGCGACCGATCTGGACCTACTTGGCGGGTACATTTTGGGGTTGCTGGTCGCCAGCACAGGATTTTGTGTAGTGCAGCGGGCAGCGGGCAGACAGTGAACTGATGGCCGTACCTGAGCTCCCAGCTTCGGAAGATGCCAGCGCCGCAGTGGGCGGGCATCTTGCACGAAGTAGGTACCTAAGGAACTTTCGCAACTCGCATGGAATTCTCGATTCGTCTAATCCCGGGATCCAAGTTGCGACGTGGGTGTGCTGTACATGCTCAGCTAGGGTATGGTTGTCTTGTTGTCGCCTCGGTTAGGAATTCCAACTTCGTTCCCCGCACCGGAAGTCGGTCGGAATTAGAGGGAAGGGTTTTCGCCGCAAAGCCCAAACCCCGCCATTCCCCGAGGGGACCCGGAAAGTGGGCGTCGGATCGTGGGATGCGCGGCCGACACAGGGGGTAGGAATCTCGGGTTTTGTCCAATCAGAAGAGACGCTCGGAAATCGGCCTGCCGAATTGAATTGGATCGTGAGGACTTTCCGATGTGCGCATGGAGCAAAACTCCGCGGGATCTTGAGCCGGGAGCCTCACGATTTCTTTCCATCGCTGTTACTTGAAGGCTGGTTGTCAATGCTTCTGGACTATTCAAGACCCTCGGACTGAAAATGAAAGTTGCAGACCATCCCAGCGTTTTCGTCGCTGCCGACCAGCTCCGAGATCGCCTCCTTGGAACTCAGTTCCATTCCATTGTGTCATTACGAGATTTGCAAACTTAGCCGACAGCCTGAGCCACAAGTTTCCTATCGGCCTTTTTATCTCAAAAAGTGTGCGAAAAACAAGAGTAGCAGGATATCCGTTCTCGGCCATTGTTTCCCAAACGCACTCAGCAAGGTGTCCAACTACCTCTTACCTTTGCATGTCCATACATGACGCAAAATCTCGGGGTGATTCAATACACCAATCTACATCCAATGAGAGCCAACGATGGGTGTATGGATACCTTAACCAGTGCCAGTTGCCATTTGTTTTGGTCTTACCTTTAAGCAGAGCCTGATATACCGACTAGCATCAGACGCCCAGATTCAAGGGGCGTTGATTGTTACTGCAGACCCTCCTCCATTACACATGTGAGATACCAGGTGTCAACCGGGAGGCGACGTACTACTAAAAAAGGCTTTGCCAGCCTCTTTCACCCCTTCAGCCAACTTCGCACTCTTTCTCCTAGTGCGGTTTCGGTCAGGTCAGCCCCCAGCTCTTCGCAAACGATACTTCGCACTTACTTACTCGATATATTGGTATGTGACGGATGCTGGATCAACTTATCCCTTCTGCTTTTTCCAGTCCTCTTTGACAATCTGACCGGCGTTTTCAGGTTTGTTCCTTCATGGGTATCAGAGAATGTTGGCTGAACAAGGCCATCCGCTGAGGACGCCTTTGTGTCAAGAACAGGTCCAGAATATTCAGACAGCTCTCGGGTACTTTTCCTCCCAGAAACTCCATGTACAAGGCACTATTCCCATGATGCTCCCGAATTCCTTGTCGAGTAATATGCTTTCCATTCGGGCTCAGGGAGCTTCCCGCAATCCGGGGAGCCCGGTATCCCGGTAGGTAGGTGCTGCAGATCACACGACGGTTGAAGAACCGCTTGCTGTAGACTATTTATCCTTTACGACCTCAAGGTTGAGCCTAGGTATCTTCCCCGTTCAGTCTTGTGTCGGCGATGCGGTGGCAGTAGATAACCCCTGCCACATCCTCGAGGTGGTGGGAAATGCTGCTTCGGATATCGATGCCGTCCAGGGACGGATCACCAAATCCGGGTGCGATGAGTTGAACTCTCGCTTCCTGTAGTCCCTAGTATCCGGGAGGCGTCAGGTCAGCCCCTGACTGGACGGCTCATTTCGACTGTATAGGTTGCCAGTGGCAGAAACGCGAATTGCCCAGCTTGGGTTGCCGCGCGTTTCTGCCACGGCTTTGGTCCGTATTTGCCATCTTGACGAATGAAACTTGAATGCCATAGCATCGACCGGGCTCGATGTTCAGAAAGGAACATGGACCTGATATTAAAAGAATAGAATCAGAGTGTGAGTCGAGGAGAACAAGTGGGGTTGATTTCGAAACCCCCCTGAGCATGTGGCTCGACTCCTAATTAGATCAACGGGGGTCTCATATCTGATTTTGGCAATGAAATGCTAACCCTATCTCACCAACACACACACCAGGCACAAATTGTATAAATTTCCACCAAGTGATTATGTGGAAAACGAGGGACCAGTCGTGTTGAAAGACACCCTGGGCTTCGACGATTCAGAGCACGAAGATGAGCAAGTATTCGAAAATCTGGAAAATTTGATGATGACTTTGAAGATCCTCCAACTGGGGGACGACGAGGGTTCCGCGGCTAGCATCGTGAAGAAGCTCGAGGATCTCCGTCTACGGATCAGACCCCTAGGGGAAAGCGAGAAATTGGAAATTACCTTATGCTTTCAGAAAATGCAACGATGGCTTCAACGGCTGAGGAGTGTAGTTGTAAGTCGCCAAATCAAATTCTAGTTCCAGTCCCAGCAGTGAAATTCCAACTTGCCTGAACAGATGCCTACAGTTGTGGGGGTGATTGTCAGACTCTGTGAGCGGCACGTGCCGATCGAGGTCCCGAAGTGAGGGAGGCGGAAGGGTCGTTCCTTCTTGCGATGCCCGGACTCAAACCCTCAAACGAACCCGGCATTGGAAGACGAAAGGTTCTTGTTTCACGGTGCGCATTCCACAGTCCGCGGCACAAAGCGCCGCACAAAGCGCCTCTGTAAAACACCACAGACCCGGGTTTTCTGTTGTGTTTGCATATTTGCGCCGCCGAACCTCTTCCGGGAAAATCCGCCCCGGAGACAGGCCGGACGGGCTGGGTCCGGGACCGAGCTCTGGGATCTGGGGTCTGGGCGCCATTCAAAAGACACCCAAGGTTGTATCCGCGCCACTTACAGCTTTCGGCATTTTGGCAGAATGCAAGATGGCAGAGCTCCATTCCGCATTGGCCGCCGACACCTGCCTCCGGCTCTCGAAAAAGCTTAGCTCCCACATGAGCACGTCCCGGAACCAAGTCTTGGATTCAACGACATGATTTGCTCAGTCACAATAGCACCGAGTGTTCTCTCTCCTTTTCCTTCCAACTGTGTTGACATGGGACGGCCTTTTTATTTGCACATGATTGCGAAACCGAATTGCGTCCGCTGACAACTGATCGCACTGTCGAATCAGAGCTGGGATAAGGCGGCGCAGGGATCGCCAAGAACCAATTCATTTGAGCGACCCAAAGATACAGGCCAATCTGATATCCACGACGGGCGGCTGGTGTATTATATACCCCCCTGGATGCGATATCGCTTCCCCGCACCGGATCGCCACGAGCACCAATGCGGCAAGGCCCCGAGATGCCAGAATGACCCAGGCCCGGGTTACCACCTCTCGCCGCAACGCAAACTGGGGGGGCTGGATATCCTTCTTGGACCATCCGGGTGCCATCTCCTCCAATTTTCTTGCGTCGTCAGCCATGACACACTACCGAAACACAGGGCTAGGACGTTACCCAGCTAAGACTCGAGCATACCTCCCTTGCGGTACTGCAGTGGCCACCGCTCGCTTCCCCAGCGTGAAGCGGGTTGCAATACTGCAGGGAACCAGACTACTGTCACTTGCGGCCACTTGCGGTCAGACTTGCCTCCTTTGGACAGCCCAGACCTGTCAGTGTGGGGAGCACCGGTATATGTGCCGCCTCTCCGCCCACCCGTTGTCCTCATCCACTAGCAACTATCTCAATCTTCATGTTCTGGCCTTTTCCACCTCGACGGTGAGAGACCTTGGATATCGCACCACCGAGGCCGTGGCCAGGCTACAGCCAAGATGTCGACTGGAGCTCCAGACGGCCAGTCAGGCACTGGCCCGTCAAACTTCACCATCCCCCAAAATGGCACTTGGCCCTGGGGTCCCATCCCCACAAACCCCGGCCGATCACTCCAAGCAGATATAATTGTCTGCTCGATTATTACATGGGTCATTGCCATGATCTTCGTCGTTCTACGATTCTACACAAGATACCGGTTAAAGCACATTCTGGGACCAACAGACTGGTGTATCCTGCCAGCTCTGGTATGTGACCCACTCTCATCTCGCCCTAGATTCTTGGCTGACTAGTATCTTAGCTATTCTCTCTCGGTAGTTCGGTGGGATTTATTGAGCGTAAGTCCGCCGGGATTAACTTTGAGGTCAACTCGGTCTAACCATGTTCACAGAAGCTGCGAGGGGCGCAGGGCGACATGTTTGGGATATTTGGGTTTCAGATCCGACGTTTTCTGGGATGCTCGCTTTGGAGAAGGTAATCCGCGTCTTGAAGCAGGCGTGCTCGGGTGCTGGCTAACACGAGTGATTCAGGCAGTGTGGTACGGCATACTCTTCTACAACATAAGTCTCGTCTTCACCAGGATATCGATTCTCCTCCTCTACAAGCGCATCTTCACCTACAACTGGGCAAAGCGGGCGATACAGATCGCGCTTGTGCTAGTCATCGTCAGCGGTATATGGTTCATCGCGTCTGTGGCCACGTCATGCGTCCCACTCAGTGCCTTTTGGGACTGGTCTCTGAGAACACAAGCATATTGCCAGCCACCGGCGCTGTGGTGGGGAAACGCAGCAATCCACATTGCAGGCGACTTGGCCATTGTGATCTTGCCGGTGCGTCCCTCATATAACCACAGTTTAAGTTGAATATAAACTGATAAAGACCCGCAGATGCCAATCCTTTCCAGCCTGAATCTGCCAAAAAAGCAGAAGCTTGCGCTTGTTGGAGTTTTCGGTTTGGGTTTCTTGTAAGAACAAGAAACATGGCCCGTTTTATGGCCTCAGGCTAACGTGTTTTGTGCCATGACAGTGTATGCATCGTCTCAGCCCTCCGGCTGGTTACCCTCATTGAAATCCAGACTGGGAAAGACCTCGATATGACATACACGAGCGCCCAGATAGTTTACTGGTCGACAGTGGAAGTCAACGCATCGATAATCTGTGCGTGCGTCATGACGCTCAAACCCCTGATACAGAAATGGTTCCCCAACATGCTCTCGCCGAGCCACTATGGCCGCGAACGCAGTCTTAGATGGATCACTCCCATCATCAACAGCCAGCGGGATTCAAGGCAGCCTATCGTACGGCCCATGGCTAACCACCAGCGCGCTGCTTCAGACTCTGCAAAGAAGAGGGTCGGCTTGGAGGCACTCCCACGGGTTGAGGAGAAGGAAAACAACGTCAGCGAAGAGGCACTCGGATCGCTGGATTTGGAAGCACAACGGTCAGGGAGCGTTTCTACCGTGGTATGCGAGGACGACCCTTCCATTGTGGGGATGAGCCCGCTAAGCGCCCCACCGAAAGCACATCTCCGGCTCTCAATACATGTTACGAAGTCGGTCCAAATCAGCAGGTACCCGGAGAGCCCGATGAGCGGCGATATCTTCGACAACAATGAAGAGAAACAGGAGAGGAGGAGTAGCCAGGAGCCGGACTACAACACGCCACCATACACCCCCGGGTGGCAGAGCGAGGGGTCGACGATTGTTATTTGCAAGGATTTTGCTGAGGAGTCGGGCAACACAAAGTGATACGCTGGGTGGTGGGACGGAGTCTGATACCATGGGGTTCATTCAAACCGGGAGAAGGATTGGATTGGCTTTTTAGGAGTTCTGGCAGGTCAGGATGGGGCGGTCGGAAAACATAACGGCCTTCCTGGGGGTTTTGCATGGGTTTTCTGGGACGGCGTTTGCGGGGGGACCATAATGGGTTGGGCACGGAGTACCATGTCTTATAAACTGAGGTTTGTTTATCTTTGAAATTCATCACGAAATACACGAGTAATTCATACGATGAAGGCACAAGGCAGCGGTGTAATGTCTAAGATACTCGGGACCCTACCTCGGCTCACCGGCGGCTGTCCTCACGTACCTAGGTTTCCGGCACTTAACTCTCCGTCTAGGTACTAATACCTAGCTCCACACAACCTATCCACCAACCCTCAAGACAGCATAGCACACCACCAAGTCTTGGGAACCTGGTACGGAAAATCCCCAATCAGGAAGAAGTCAGAATGCGCTGTGTAACAAAACGACGCGTTTGCTTCGAAAACCCGAACTATCGTTCGCCCTCGTTACCAACTCATCCGGTATAGATCGTCACATCAACGGCAGTCGCAACTCCGCGAGAGGACGCACCACCCTTGAAAAGGTTCCTCTTCCAAGTCCACTCCACCTTATTAGTTTCAGCCGTCAGGGGCGATGGTGGAAAGGCTAATGGCGAGGGAGAGGAGGAATAGGTTGGGCATGTTGGAGACGAGTCCGAGGGATTTGTTAGAAAGTTTGGTGGCCTGGGGTGAATGAGGGTGGGAGTGAAGAGGAGGAGAAATCGAGCCTTGAGAGTTCGGACGGGGTGGTTGTGGGTTCTTCTCAGTCATACATTATATACTGAGGCTTGTCTCAGATTGGTACCGTACAATGATTCAAATAGCATCGGCTGATGCTTCTATCACTAGTAAGTACCTAGGTAGTGTGATACGATCACCGCGGCTGCTTTGAACATGGCGTTACGGGTGTGATGCTGTTTTGAGTTCATGTTTATCAATGAGGGTCCTTGGTTCTTGGTTCAACTGCTAGTATATCCAAAGGGTTCTTTGCTTGTTGCACTGACAGAATGCTCTGTCATTCACGACCGAGGAGGCTTGGTTCAAGCCAAAAGAACTTCGACAACGGGTGCTGAACAGCCTTATGGGGGTTGAGCTGCTCCCATTTGTCTAGGTAGTTGAGTTGAAGCTAAAAGCACCTGTTGTTTTACCCTAAAGTTGCCTTTCCAACCCCCAGTCACCAGCACCACCCCTTGCCGCCTTGGCCAGGCGCTACTCAGGCGCTACTCAGGAAATGATCAGAGAAATTGCCAAACATGACTTAGATAAGTAGGCAGTACTCGGCAGTTCAAATGGCAACTTTTCGTGAGGTCCCAGTTTTTAGGACACAGGTAGCCAAAACCTAGGACTACCCCCCCAACCGCCTTTTCGCTCCTCCCTTCCCCCTAAAGTTACATAAAACCTAATTTACGTCCCCTATTAGGTCTCTATTCCCATCTACCTTAATTACGAAAATAGGTAAATCTTACCATCTTTAATACCCTTTAAACTAAAACACTCCCTAAGCGGATTAATTCATTTCCGCTTATTTAATTACTAACGTAGCCTTCTTATCTTAATCCAGTTGTAACTAACTATCCGGGATGACGACGCTCCAAATCCCCACTACGGCTTTAGCTGCGTTAATTTCGATAACTCTTTGCTGCACATTATTAGCCGGTCTAAAAGTATTACGACCTGCACCCGACACAGGCCTCGAGAGGACTGGCGCGGGTTAAGACAGAACGTATGGCAGGACGCCAAAGGCTGAGGGGCGTTCCGAAGACGGCTTGTTGAGCTAGCACTCCTAGACGGGGGGTTCAATGTCACTGTAGGTCGCTGTCACTATAATGCACAGAGGTGAGTCTGAACAGTAGGACACAAATGAACAATTGAATACTAGCGTGAGGAACCAGAGTCCCTCACGGTGGTTTGTGGGCACAACCATGGCTATCTATACTAACTAACTGGGAGGTACTTCGTACCTTGCTCGTAGTGTCGCGAGTGCTCGTTGTGCGAGCACTCTGCACCGCGCGAGCGTTCTGCTCGTGAGGTTTCTCCTGCTCGCGATGCGAGCACTCGGCATGCTGTGAGCAGCACCTCACTGGTCGTAGGGGCTTCGGGTCTTTGCACCCCTGGCCCAGTGCGCCTGGGCGGTGTGCACCGTCTTCTCGCACTGTTCCTTCTGCGGGGGATTCGTCGGGCCGCCCCGGCCCAGGTGACGGCCTGCAGGGTCGTCACAATATATACCCTTTTTTGATTAGCTAAACCAAGCTAACAAACTTAGTAACAAACTTAGTAGCAGTTTATAAAGTACAAGCTTCCTAAAATACTTAAAGTAAAGGGTAAAAAGATAGCGGAAGGTAAGATACAGGCCTTACAATGCACTCTGACTTTTGTCTTTCGTCGCTTTCTCACTCGTTGCGCAGATCCACCCGGTGTGCGCATTTTGACGGAGGCTTATGGGACCTGACGACTGCGGTTCGCTGTAGAGGTGAAGCCATGAAGTGTTGAATTCAACGTGGTCACCAGAAACGCAGTAATTGGAAGCCGTGAAGAGTGTTGTATTGGAGAGAAGCTCGCAGAGCAACCGTGAGCACGTAAAGCGCGGACCAGCCGCGCTACCGCTGCTTACCTAAACAGTCGGTTGAATTTGACATGAAGGCTGGGTGGTGAGAAATCGTGAAAGTCCCAAATGCTGGGGACAAAATGCCCACTTGCAGCTAGTGCATTGAGATGGGTCGAGACAAACTGTGGTAGGTTTCACAGCGGCTGTAGGGAACACCTCAGGGTCCTAGACAAGCCAGTCGCGAAAAGCGGGGCTGGTCATGAACTTGACCTCAACATCCAACACTGGTTGGAGCAGGCAGCTTCCTCGCGTCGAGGTCGGAGGCAGGAAGACACTTGTTAGCTTTTCTTGGAGCGTCAATGCAAGCAAGTGATTGGAATTCTGCACTTAGCTGCCCGGTTTCTGTTGGGTTCTCACGTTCCACCGTGCTCACATTGAGGAGGGAACGTGTATACACAGGATGGCTCCACTTCGCCGATTATGATGAGCACGGTCAGTTTCAGCTGTTGACAAGACTTCACCAAAATCCACGGCCATTTGGATACCGTGTTGAATAATTGACTCAGCTTCATGGACATCTATCAGCCACTGAACGGGCTTGCCAACGCCGGCAGCAAAGCCGACCCTCCCTTCTGTCTCGATGGGATCCATTTGAACCAAGATTTCCTGGCCGTTTGTTCGCTGCTTTGCGCTTATGGCGAAGCCCAACCGCAATGCTAACAAGCAATGACGTCGGCAGAGTGAGCTTTTCGTCCTCAGCCTTTCTGGAAGTCACGAGCGTTTCGCAATACTGGGCGATGTTCATGTTTCTGGTTGCGGTTCTGCAAGGCTAAGATAGGCCAACTAGTAATCGGGCATCTCGTTTGGAACACAGTCATTTCTTTTCAGTTCCTATATGTTGTTGCTCCTCATGTCCTTCCAATCTTGAGCATGATGTGGTCCCGGCATGTAGAGCCAACATAGCCATCACCGCCGCAAATCCCCCCCGATTTATTGTACGATGTTACCGACACCGACAAGCAATTGCTCTACGGTCCAATCCGCCTGGGACTTTATGAGCGGCGCCCCCCGATGTACCTCGATCAATTCCACCTACAAGCCCCCATCCAATATTTAGCTCAGTGGGACAACCACAGCTAGCTTACAGTCGATGCCATCCGCGGGGCGGGTGTCACCGTCAACCGCGTCGGGCGCGCTACAATAAATTATTGGACTCACATCCCTATCCTACTATGATGGCGTTGGTCAAAAATTGGAATATTGGCGAGCACTTACCGAAGCATAAGACTGAGTGGATGATGGGTGAAGAGTGAGGGGAGGCCTAGGAGAAAGAGGGGGAGGGTGAGCCCTGGGTGTTTGCGCTGAGCGGGGGAGGAGCAAAGGAAGGGCTATGGGATTGTAAGTATCACCAGCCCCAAAGATCGGTTCACCTCGGGTCCCTGGTTTTCCATGTCGAGCCTGAACAGCGGTGACCTGTGAGAGGCCAAGTAAGGTGGATACCGTTACTTGGCGACTGAATCGATTTTGGTTTCTATGAGGAAGAGGATCAAGAGTAGATACAGGAGCTGCGCGGAGCGCAGCTATATTGGCGGAGGCCCGCCTCCATGGGAGCGGTGGTCTGGGCTCTCAGCCCAGACCCGCTTTGGGGCCTTGGCCCCGTGACATGACCGTACGGAAAGTGAGCTAATCCTTTCCCAGAACGAGATTTGAGCGCTATTGCTTGGCATTGCTGCCTGGCTTGGTGGGGTTTCAACACCAAGCACATCAAAATTTGTCGAGCCTCGCCGAAACAACTCCTTATGAGCCCCTCTCCTTGACACCCGGCTATTCAAAAGAAACTTGGACAATGTACTGTTTCCCCTATCCGCAAGGACCCGCGTCCGCCACGCCATTGCGTGTCCCTTGCCTGGCTACGCTCACCTATTCGCTCTTCGGTACATACACATTCGAGACATTTCCGGGCGTTATCCTGCAAAACAAGTTCCCAGATAATTTGACTGGCAAATTTCGATCGGATCCGACCGGCTACTTGATGCTGACCTTTCTGGCTTTGAAAGAATCTCCTACTTCGCTGATCCAAACATGGCTCTTCTTCGGCCTCGCGTCGGAAGCTCTGGGTCGCGACGTGGCAAACAACGAGTTTTTCGACAACCAAGCAGTTGGTTCTCCCAGAGGGTCGATTGATCTTAGAATTCCGATTTGGTTTTGGTCCGAACTCACCGCCCGATGGACGGATCTTGCGAAGAGTCTCAGCACCGAAGAATACCAGCGAGCGAGACAAGTGCTTAAAGACAATTGCGACCTGGCCATGACAGTGCTGTGTTGCTGGGATACGCTGTTTTGGGGTGCTGGAGATGAGGGGGACACGGAGCTCACTCTTGTCCTCTTATCGGTCCATATGCTCCTCTACCTGATTCGACGGGTTTTCGGGACCCAGAAAGTCTTGCGCACGAGTGTACGTGCCAGGTCAACCCAGCTATTGATTCGGGCAGCGGTGAGCAGAGGCTGGTGTCGGAAGCGGCTCAACTTTGTCGAATCGGTACGCACGTTCTACCCGGCGTTGTACTTTTTGTGTTCCTCTCCACTGCCGCACGGAAACAGGGGGGACCACAGTTCATGCACGCCGACAAAGTGTCAAGTCGTGACGAAGCTCGCCAAACCCAATCATCGAAAGCATTGTCGGCATTGCCGGATTGTCCAGGTGCCACTCGATCCAGTCCTGAGGATTATTGCTGAGGACGGCATTCCCCTGATCCGCATCGCACGCCTACCGTCGGGTAAAATTCAGCTGCAAGTTGTTCCACATACTCGGACACTGCGTTTTGTAGCCGTCTCCCACGTCTGGGCCGATCGGCAGCTAGGATCCACCAAGAATGGGCTGCCCAATTGTCAAGTCGAATATCTCAACTCGGTACTTACCAAGTTGCCTAATCTGGGTGTATCGATTTCCGAGATCCTGCCCCTAGGGCGCCGGGGTTCTGCTCAACAATACGAATACTTCTGGTTGGACACATTCTGCATTCCCCAGGCCCCAGAACATGCCGACTTGAGGAATAAGGCGATTGGATCAATGAACCTCATCTATGCAGCGGCTGCCCAGACCATTGTGTTCGATTCAGCTCTGCAAAAGTTCGAGGCTGGGCGGCGTCCTGCATCCATGATTCATGGCGGTAAACCCTCTTTTTCGGCCCCAGCGGATGAGAACTTGCTGGATGTGACTGCACGTGTTTGTGCGTCAAACTGGATGGGAAGGGCCTGGTGATTATTTCCATGTCCAGCGCATAATTCCGGGGTAGCAACTAACAATACGTTATAACAGGACACTACAGGAGCGTGTGTTATCTAAGCATCTCGTATTTCCCCTGAAGGGATCTTTAGCCTAACTTCGAGTGCTGTGGCCGCACTACGACGAGGGCCTGTCCGTTTCAAAGCTATGGACATTCGCCAAGGAAGAACTTAATGCGCGACTTAATCATGGGCTGGGTGTCTGGAGGGATGGCCATGACCTTCCAGCGGGTGTTGCAGCGCCAATGTGGAATCAAGTGCGACATGATTTGCTCACTTTCGTCAACGACTCTCTCAACATCCATGAATATCATGACTATGCGCGTAGATCGGTGAGAAACCAAACCCCGTTTCGATATCAGAGCTGTCACTGACTTTAGACCAGACGGACCGCGCAGCACGGTTCGCAAACGCCCATAATCGTTTACAATCGAGAACTACAACTATGACGCAGGACCTACCGCTGATACTCATGAATATGTCTGGTATGAACGGAAATCTCGTTGCGCAGTCTGGTGGTTCAGGCGACAAGATGAAGTTGTTGATATACGGCCTTGGGACTATACCGATCGAGTTGCTCTTCTCTGATTGTGCCAGACTGGGACGTTGCGGTACCGACTCCTGGATTCCGTTGGAGGTTGCCCCTGAGACTTTCCTTGGAAACCATGTTCTTCGACTAGGCGCGGCAGGATTCACATTTCATCAGGAGAAAGGTGGCGAAAACCTCAACTTCTACTCGGTTTCCCGCTCGGCTGTCTGGAGAGATGAAGTATTGCTCTACATGTGTGGCAGGCCAGAAGACGAAGAGCGGCGCTACATCGCCAAAGCTGTAGTCTCCCAAACTGCACAAGGGTCTTCTTCCGCTGGCAAGAACGGCTGGTGTATCCTGTTTGACACCTGGACTGACCGTCGAGCTGCAAGGTTCATGATCAGCCGGAGGAGCGGAAACAAGGTGTTTCTTCACTTTGACTGCCCTCTGCGACTAACAGAGGTCCTCGAAGGAGATTCAGAACCGGCCAAACAGCTTCCAGATCACATGTGCATCGCCCGACGAGCAGATTCTTCCGATGTCTTCATCATCGAGCGCAGCCCGACTTCCGAATTCCTGAGCATGGCTCGACCGCAGAATCCATCCCAATACTCGGATAGGCTCCTTGCCGTCACCCAGTACTTGTATTTCGGCCTCGGTTACCTTGAGCGGCGCGCTTTGATATGGTACTTTGGCGAGGATTTTGAGTCTACATCAAATTGGTGGATAAAAATTCCGCATTTAATCTTCTGTTTTCTGAGACTCAGGTGGATAGAGCAAGGACTGGATGCGTTCGCCCATCGGGCATGGCTTTTGACGTACTCGCCAACATGGACGCCGTCCGGGCCGTGGAAGTGGTTCTGGAAGGTGTCAAACTATGAACCTCCGGTCCCGTTCATGACTATCAACAGGTGGTTTTGTAAGCTGGTTTTTCTCTTTTCTTTGTTGGTTGAGTTTTACCAAGGTGTGGCGACGGTTACTCTGTATTGGGTTATGGTTTATCCGACGGAGGAGCTGGTGGGCATGTATGTCATTGGGCTGATTGGCAAAACTGCCGTGTCGTACTTTGCTTGATGGAAGGGGGTTGTGATATGGCATGGGTCCATCTGTGGGCGTTTCTCGGTTGTTGGGAAGGATAATTTCTGTGCTTAGAGCCGCTTCAGATAGAGAATGTTGAGTCATTTGGCCTCTTTCTCTGATTTTTAACTCGCGCTGGATAAAGCATCTTACCGCGTTGTATTTTCTCATATTTTCTCAGTGGAAGGGGGGACATCATTGTGTCAATGGCGTGCCAAGACGCTTTTGGGGCGGATATGTACAGACAACGAGAAGGGGCATGCATGCTTGTGCGATGCATCTTTGAGGCCAATGATGTAACGGTCCATGTATGCAGGAGCCAGACACTTTTCGAGGCGGTCACGGATAGGTGGCTCACATTCGTTGGTTTCAACCTCTTGATTGGGCGCCCCATGAAAAGACAGGGAAAGAATCCGCCCCAAATTCGGCCTCTGGGACAAGAGTTGGCTCCGGAATGCCCCCTCTCTTCAACAGATATTAGGGTCCGGCACCTTGTGAAGGGCGATACTAGGGGGTTTTACTTTAGGTCCTTTTCACTTAGTCCTTCTCCTCAGCAACGCATATCTCCTACAATCAGCGACCCGAAACCTGTCCAACGGACCGTATCGTCCCAGTACACCAGCTATCTCTTTTGATCATCCAGCACCTTACACTATCATAAGTAAGAAATTTTCCTTTAGAAAGAAATTTAACGCAGATAGAGTGGAAAATTGTTATGGGAGGGGGGTGCCCCCCTATCAGGCCCCTTTTGTTTTCTTGGCAATGAATATGCTGAGTGTGAGCAAATGTACCCGTGGGCTCAATCCTTGGCCTCTGCTGGCATAACTTTGTTATCCAGAACCGGGCAAACATGTACGGACTAATACTGGCAGCCCGGAACCTAGACCTTTTTAAATCTCGGCATTCATAATGTACACCCTATTAACTTACGAATACTGCACTATAAGTACTCGTGAATAGTCGTTTTTGCCCTTGGGCCTCACATTCCTTCAAAACGCTTTGGCGCTGATCTTGAAGCGCTCTGATGTAAGGCATCTCCCAGCCCGCTTATTAACGGTATCTGCCAAATTCATTATCTTCAATTCCAGCTCCATACTAAATATTGGCGTTTGTTGAGGTATTTCAATGAATTCAGGATTAAATCACAGTAGGAGTGTTTGTCATTGCGTAGGCGAGAGTCTTAGAGGGCAGATCAAAACTGCAATGGTTCAAAAATGGGGCCCATTTGGCCATTTTTATGCCTGGGACTAATTCTGGGTCCACTCGGCTATGGCAGCATGCCGCGGCGCAATTTTCTGAGAATGGTAATTAGGGTGAGCAAAAATGAGACAGCCTGAGCAAATCCTGAGCAAGCACTGAGCCGAGCCTGAGCCAGGGTGAGTAACGTCACGTGCTCGCGATACGAAAGTGGAAATTTTATATGCCTAGATTCGTCGCATATTACAGATGTTAGACCCCGTAATTGCCTGCCGGGCACCGGAAAATTTCGCGCACACGACATCCTGTCTCTCCGGTTGGCACATGCTGCCGGAGGTAAGATGGCGTAAATACATCATGGTTTGGCGTGGCGTGTAGCCGTGGATCGGAATAGCATCGATAGTCACCCCGAGTGCCTCATTGCTAAAAACGTATTTAGGTCGGCGCTATGATTGAGAAGCGCCCCAGAGCCGGAAGATATACCTTTGTCCAGATTCGTCTCGTAGAATAAGGGAAGTCACTTGCGGTTGAGTGCGAGAATAACTTGAAACTGAGTCCGCGTTTTTAGGCCGAGATTGAGTCCAAACACTCTGATCTCATTGAAGGATTTGCAACCAGAAATAGACTTTCCAATGTAGTACAGATCCAGAACTAATGATCTTTATAATCCACTCGCCTCATTCTTCTCCCTCTTCCTCTTCCTCCTCCTTCTCGTCATCCTCATCCCCATCCCCATCCTTCTCTTCCTCTTCCTCTCCGCTCTCCTCCTCTCTCTCCTCACCATCCGGCGTACTATCAGAATCGTCATCAGAATCGTTATCAGAGTGCTCCGACGGTGTCTCGCTCGTGTCCTCATATTCGGACTGTTCACAGGCGACAAACTCGTGGTTTGGATGTACGCTTTGCTTAGACCTGTAACACTTGAAGCAAAGGAGGAAAACCTTGCACGGTACGCAATCGTAGTACAACCCCCAAGGCGTCTGAGTGTGTGCACTGTTAGCTGTCCGCGTTTTAGCCCATGGCAGTGGAGCAAGGTTGACATACCAGCATGCATACATCGCAATACGCGCCCGTACCGGAGCGGCTGCGTGCCTTTTTGGTGTCATTCTGAATACTGTAAAGCCACGCCCCTCTCTCCTTCTTGTCAAGACTGGCCAGTTCTTCCTCGGTTGGGGTGACAAGCTTGACAATGTCGTCGTCCAAACCATGATATCGGGCCAGCCTGTATGCCGTCCACGTTCGGTCAAGGCCCTCGCCCTGGATCAGCCGACTAGCTCCCCGCTTGATCAGTTCCTCGACGACGGCGAGCCTGTCTTTCCCTTCTCGCCACTCCCATCTGTCGCTGGCCCTCATCACCCACAACAGCGGTGTCCAGCCGTCCACGTCCCGATGATGAACGAGATCCTCGCGCTTGTCAAGGATGTAGCGAACGAGGTCCAGTCGGCCGCTCAGAACCGCTATGTGAAGCGGTCCTCTGCCGATACCATCGGGCTTGTAGAGATCCGCCTTGTGTTCCAAGAGATAGTCCACATATGGGATCGTCCTGTAGAGCGCAAGGTGGATGGCACGTCGTCCCGCCTTGTCTTCGCTTTCGGTGTCTACCCCTCGCTCGACTAATTCTTTGACGATGTCCAAGCCGAGGGTGAAGACCGCAACACTCAGATTCGACCCCCACCAAGTACTGCCTTGCGAGGGGTTGAACTTTGGGTGATCAAGGATGTAACGCACGATGGCATCTCGCTCGGGGAGCTCGCTCTCATCGCCGCTGGCGCTCCCGCGTAGACATGCTGATTGAAAAGGCGTGCCCGTAATGTTCATGTTGCCATGATCGCTGTTGATATCGCCGCCGTTTTCGACGAGAAGCTTGACCATGCCCAGGCCGTGCGTCGTATCCTTGCAGGCCGTGTGCAGGACCGACCCGACGAGCCGAATGCGAGCATTGATGCTCGCACCCTGAGCAATGTAATATTTGGCGACTTCGACATTTCCCACTTTGACCGCATTCCACAACGGCGTGTAATTATCCTTGTCCACCGTGTGTATAGACAGGCCGCGTCCGACGAGCAACTTGACCATCGACACCGGGGTCTTGTCGGTAACCCATCCGAGAGCGGTGTCGCCCGTGCTCGTCTTAGTGTCAACTCGCGTGTTGTAGGCCAGCAGAAGCCTCAAGATATCCAGGTTTCCGTTAGCTACCGCTTTGTGTAGAGGAGGATCCTCAAGTTCATTCGGTGGATACCGATTAGGGTCCGCGCCTTGCGGCAATTCAAGTCAGCACGGTCTTACACAGCCCATGGCGGCAATGGTGAAATGAATGAATGTATTACATACCTGCTTCAAGTAAAAGCTGAAGAATTTCCTTCTGCTCATTCAGTACCGCCATTGAGATTTCTGTTTGCATTTGTTGGACCCCATCCAGTGCGGGTTTTGAGTCGGCCGAGAGGAGAATCTTGGCCAGGTCCGGAAGGTTGAATTGAATGGTGTAGAAAAGAGCCGTTCTCCCATCACCACTTTTTAGGTTGATGTCTGCGCCGCTGTCGATGATGGCCTGGAGAGCGCCTTTCTCTGGCGGACTCACGCACGCCGCGTGGATCGGAAGCCAATCGCCATCCCAGTTTTTGGAATTCACGTCAGCGCCGGCCTGGATGAGCTGCCTCATCACCCCAGTATGGCCGTTGACTGTAGCCCCATACAACGCCGTACTGGGGTTCAAAACTCGACTGTCAACATCGGCTCCCTTCTCAATCAGATATGCAACCATCTTCTGGCAGCCGCTTGGTGCAGCTGTTTCGATGCCTATTCCGAGCTGGCGGCGATTCTCTTCCTCGGACCAAATCTTCCGACCCTCGTCGGCGACGTATCTCACCAGGTCCATTTGGCTCTCCCCCCGTTCCACGACAGCTCTCCACACATCGCCCCAGTTGTCAGGCGATGGGCCGCCAGCGATGGGTAGCTGACGGAACGTGGCAAGCTTACAAACCGATGCAGCGTGTATATACTGGGATTTGATGATGGTTTCCAGCCTCTCCCTCGGGACAAGTCTGTCGGCGCTACTCAGCAACCTTTGGAAACACAAGGTTCCGACGCCGGTAAGGAAACCCGGGAGCGCGCTTATTAGAACCTCAGAGTAGCTCTCGTCATCCCATTCGGGAAGCTTGTTGACAAAAAGCTCGACCATGTCCGGAAGGTGGGAATTGACGGCAGATTCAAACGCCAGCCTCAGCTCCTCGATCAGGTCCGATGACGCTCCTGTTTCACCCTTCCTAGGGGCAGGCGTATTATCATCCTTAGTTGATTTTTCCGGCTCTTGCACCACCACAGTCCCGGTAATCTGCCCGAAGAATGCTGGGGGATTTGCTGTCAACAACAGGGACGCAACTTCCTTGGATCCACACCAGAGGGCGTAATGTACAATCGACCCGCGAAACGTCTCGTGTTCGTCTTTAACTCCGACTCCAAAGACTATTTTAGCAGATGCAAGGCTGTTGCCGTGAGTGGCTGCTAGCAACACTTCTTGGTTAACCGCTTCAGGAGACGTGGTCACCAGGAGTTTCACGACATCCACCATATTCAGGAAGGCCGCCGTCGCAAGAACGGCGTTGATTTTGCCAAAGTCTGCTCGCCTTTCCAAGGCTTTCTTCATGATGCGTACAATCTCACCCCGGTCTTTTCGGTTTAGAGAACGGAGCATGGCGTGCTGAAGAGTATTTCCGTCTGGTAGAGGTATATCCATCAACTTGTTGACGACCTGAAGAGGACTGTGTTGCGCTGCTGCCTCTAGACCCGCGAGGCAGTCCCCATGGAAAGATGGAAGCTCCCGGTGCGCCTCGATAGTGGAGAAGAGCATATCGTCCAGGCCATGGTCGGCCATGGCGGCTAAAAGAGATGGCTGGGAAGGTCGAGTGTTGGGGTTTGATTGGCTCCAGTACAGTCTTCCTAGGCGGTCAAGAGTTGTCTTGTCTCGGAGTATCTGCTGGATGGGAGGGCAATAGCCCATGTCTTCCGCCCCAGCAATGCGGACGTGCTCCAGCCAGTATTTCGCTGCATAGAATAAAAAGTCTAGGCGGGACTCAGCCACGACCTTCTTATCCATGTAGGAAGTGATTAGGTCTGAGGTATCGCTGGAAAGCAGATACTCCACACATAGAGTGACAATATGGCGATGAGCGCTTCTCAGACCCTCTGCAGTGAGAAACTGTCGTGTCAGAAGGTCCCGGAAACTCCGGTGCGCAAAGTGGAGCTCGCCGTGTCGAATACGAATCAGTCCGCTCAGGATTGGGGAACGGGAGCCTTGGCGGAGACTCCATAGGTCGAGAATCGCGCTGTGATTATACTTCCGCAGGAAGGCGTTGATGCTCTCTACCTCGTGGATGGTAAGTGGGCGCGCTGCGCAGAGGAAAAGTTCAACAGCCCGTCTTGATTGGGTTCCAGCCTCTAGTGTCAATAGGGTCGGAAGGAACAGCTGCTCAAAGACTGTCTGGTGGGAAACGGGTGAAAGGCGTTCGATCATGGATTCCAAACCGGAAGGAGATGTGTCAATAACTCTCGAACGTATCCAGTCCTCAAGAACTCCTCTCAACTCTTTGTCGGTTCGGCATTCGGTAAAGGTCCGATGCAACAGTGGCCTCATCGAGGACAACTGCGGCCACTCAACCAACAGGCGTGCCAACTCGTCATGCAGTAACCTTGGCCTGGCATCAATCCCCGTCGGACTGGTGTCATCCGCTGTTCCTGGCTCTTTTCGCTCGATACTCTGCGGCCCATCTGGGATAGACACTGTAATGGAAGGTTTCGACCCAGAATGGCCGAGGTTTGTGACACTGATTGTCTCCAGGAGCAGGGCGTCAAAGTGTGATGGCGGCCAATCTTCGCTCACAACTACCACCCTAAGGTTGAAGTCGGAACCTAGGAGGATCATGGGCTTAAGCTGTTCCATCAGATAGATGAACTCATCCGGGATTTTGGGGAAATTGGTCAACACCCAAGTTACTGGCCAACCATGAGCGCAAGAGATGATCTGTAGGGCTCTTTGAGCCCGGAAAAGTAAGTTTTCCACACTCCATGAGGAGTGGTACTTCACCCAGCTGGACAGTTCGCTAAAAGTAGTAGGCGTGGAGTGGATGATGGTTGCGAGAAAGGTGCAGAGCATAGAAGTGACTAGGCTTTGCCTTTGATCCCAGTCTCTGAACTCGAAGCAGAATACGATATGGTCGTCAAAAGCTTCCCTCTTTGGACTGTCTGGGGACAGGTGGAGGGCGATGGAAGCGGCCGTCCTTGCCGGGTCGTCTGGATCGTGGACCCATAAGATGCGGCGCAGAGAATTGCTTGCCCATTCTTGGAACAATTTTTGGCTAAAGAGGGTATCCTGGTTGCTATCGCCTTCTCTCAAGGCCAAAGTTTCGTAAGGCGACTGATGAGGAGTGATATGGGGTGGCGAAAGAGCGAGCTGCTGCCGCACGAATGATGAAAGACGCAGAATCGGAGTGATGTGGTCCATTAGCCGAATGCTGTTATTGGTCGAGTTGGTCAACTCGGAATGTGGTTGGTTGCACTCTAGCTGAACAAAGTTTAAACCCGGCCGATATGGCAGGGTTGCTTCGTGCTTATTGAAGACCTGTTGGTTGATGTCGTCGACGGTTGAAAAAATGCCAATGGAGCGAGTCCAAAAGGGGAGTTTCGTACTGGAAAAGTCATCATTGACGTCAGAGACAACGCGTGCAAGGCCAGCTGCCACATCTGGCAGGTATGCTGGTGACTTGGCGAGATGAAAAAGCCGGATGAAACTATCTTGGAGCCTCTCAGCGGCCTCATATCGATGAGGGCAACCAAAGAAGACCTAAAGGTTGAGGATCAGGGGCATGTTTACCGTGAGCAGAACATGAGTCACTTACAAAGCCCAGGGTATCCAAATAAATTGGCTCGTACTTTGCCTGTCCAAAAATGGCTATATTCAAAGCCTTTGTTGCACGCGGTCAGTATGGTGCGCAAGACGGGCGGATGGGATGGAATAACATGGTTTACCTCTTTGATGATGGTCGCACCAATGTCATGTGCGAAGAAAACAATTCCTCGACGCCGGGTGGCTTCTCCCTTGGCCAGATGGAGAAGTGCATCGAGCAGCTGGATGGCCTCACACCGAAAAGCATGACGCGTGAATGCATTCTCCTCAAGGGCGGTCGAGCTGTACCCATAGACGGAGAAACGGGTCTTGGCGTACCATTCCGAGCCGAACCAGTCATGAAGGCGAGATTGCGGGTTATCTGGGTCTGGAAACCAGGTGCGCTTTCGGCCGCCAGACAAGAGACCATGGACAGCAACGACGCTTGACAGGTTAGCACCAGACGGTGACCCCAGATTCGAGTGTGCAGCAGTTCAACATACTCAATGATTGTTTCCAGGCTGTCCTGATCAGGAGTGAGCAGAGTTTCTAACCCACATTCTTGCGCGGGCCCGGGGGTTCCCATGATGGACCGGGCGACTGACAAATGGAGCGATGCGGGATCAATGGAGGCCTGTGGAGGGTTGAAAACCCAGAGCGCTATCGAAAGAAACGAGCCTCTGCATTTTGGAATTATCGGCTGTCTTGTTGAGCTGGAAGTCTCCATCCTCCAGGGGCCCGTAATAGACGCGAGGTAGGTGCGGTAGACTGCCAGTCTGGCTCGGTCTCTTTTTTGCCGCCGAACACAAGTTCCAGGCATGCGCATCACACCCTCTCTGCCAACCGTGCCTGCCCGTCCAGGCTGCCAGCACCCGTCCTTTAGCGCTTGGCAGTTTCAGCAAACAAGCCCGCCTGCAATCTCTGCCAAATCCAGCACGCCAAGATTGTCAGCATCATACTTGCGCAGTCTGTCCGTGCTCGCCGGCTTTTTTCCAGGGTCGTACCAAACGTCGTCATCCTGGGGCTCCGACGCGAAGGCGGACGACAAGGCTGTCCAGGTATCAGCGACCACTTTGACCGTGACGGCGGCTTTGAACGGTCGCATGTCGCTCCGCCTCAGCAGAATCGCCGCGGTCATGGCTGGCAGCACCCCAGTCTTGGCTGTGCGATTCTCCCAGAGCGTCCACGATACGCTGTTTTTCCGCCCCCAATTGCGGTTGCGGAGGTCGATCGACCCTCTGACTCTGGCCGCATCGGTTGTGTCACACTCGATAGTGCGCTCCAAGGTCAGATGGGCGCCCAATGACAGCCCGGCCACGCCGCCCCCAATGGTCACCCCGCCCCCCTTTGTGCGCGTCTCATGTTGAGTGGTGGGCACGATCGCGAAGTTGCCGTCTGGGTGCATGGCCAGCACCTCGGGGTGGTCGTCGTCCCCTGCCATGGCCGAGAAGACCATGGTCACCGCAGCCTCCTTGATCCGTCGCCCCAGGCCGTTTGGATCGAAACGGAACACAAGGACAATCAGCGTGCAAGCGTCGTCGACTGCGTCCGAAAAATAGCCATGGACAATATCCTTGTGCTCGCAGCGGACGTCGACGCGGCCCTTGCGCTCGATGATGTTGTCGCGTTGCCACGGGGCATTCGGGTCGTTCTGGGTGTGAAATTGCCCCTCGCCAGCGTCCAGGTATGCGGAGACGTCAACTTCACCAAGGTCCTCGGCGAACGTGCGTATCTCGTCCATGGCTGCCGTCAGTCCTCGCTAATTACTGTGTAGTGAAGACAAAACTCGGCCGGGGCGTGTGAAGCAATCGGCTGCTGGACAGAAAACTTCCTTTATGTACGCCATGCCCACAATCCATGGCAAATGCTAAAGGCGCAGTCCAATGGGATGCGCAAGTGCGGCTGAGCCTAGTGGTGTGCCCGATGAGGGGCCACAGGGGCCCATTTTGGCATGAGTAAGAGGGAGGGTACGAAGTACCTGACGCCCGTGCCGCCTTGCACAAGTTCCATGCCGAGCCAACGTCGCAGGTTTCTGGGCCGGGATGACGCGTCTTAATTTTAGAAGTCTTTGTTCCCACCTCCTATCCTCTGATCCCGCCTGGCCAAAGGTTCAAAACATACAATCTCCAGGGAATACTCTCACCTTGTCAGACTGACTGCCCGCCCCTGCCTCGCCATGTCCGAGCCACTTGTCCCTTCGGCGGTAGATGTCGAGGAGCAAGACGATGATAGCGCATCCAACCTTGACTATGTCCCTTCATCAGAGAGCAGCTCCGACGAAGAAGACAACGACCCCGGCACGGCCTCGGACGAGGAAGAGGGCCAAGCCGAGAACGATGGACAACTTCAGGACTTTATAGACAGCTTTCCAGCCAAAATGAAGGAGATGCTGGACAGAATTGCGACAAAAGGGATGGACCAGAGCCCGGAACTCCAGGCCCATTTCGTCTCCTCGTATCACGCCTATCTGCAGCCTCAGGATAAGGCTGTTCAGGACGCTGTCGCCATGGACGACAGGAATATACTGTACAGAATGGCTCGGGACAACGTTCAATCCGCTTGGCTGACCAAGTATCTGGTCGAGAAGTGTCCTCAGCTCCTCTACGAAACGGACGAATTTGATAATGGGACTCTGCTTGTCGCCATCACCAGGGACAGGAGAGACTTCATCAAGACGGTGCTGGAGAGCAATATTGGAGACAAGCACATCCAGGAAGCCCTTGCGTCGTGTGGGTCTAAAAAGGAAAACTGGTAAGTATGCATGATGCTACTTGTCGGGCCTTGGATTCGGTAATAGAAGCTGACATATGCCCCCCCTGAAGCATTCACGTTGCGGTGGCAAAGGTGCCCAAATGCCTCGACCCAGAGCTCGTTGTCGGCCTGATTGAGAGGGCATCGGAAGTCATCCTCGCCGCGCAGGACGAAAAAGGCTACACTCCGCTCCATCGCGCGGTGGAGTACTCCCGATGCACAGCCTTGCAGCTCAAAGTGGTCCGCGCTCTCATCAAACGCGGCGATTCAGCATTCGATTGCCGTACCAACAAGCCTGACCAGTTCTCCGTCTATCGCTGTCATGTTGACAGCAGACAAAAGTATGAGGCTCGGAGAGTCGAAAAGAAGCAACCCAAGCCCAGCAAAGTCCCCGGCACAAAGGACACAGTGAGCCTGCAGGGCCGAAAGAAGCCCGAGGCCGGGGTCCCGCAGAGCAAAGCCCCAGGCGATAAAGACAGGGTTGGCCCAGATGTTGGACAGAAAGCGAAGGTTGATGATCGCCTCTGGAGCGACTGGGAGAATGTCCAGGGTGTGGGTCGCCCCCACGACCCAAAAGGCGCGAGGCTAGAGGAGGCCCTGATGCTGGCCGCTCCTCAAAAGCTGAGGCGTGCACCTACGATTGCCCCCCAAAACGAACTCACTTCAACCCTGACTTCGCCCATCATCAGGGCCGCCCCACCGCTAGGAGGATACACACCGAACGACTTTCGGCCAATCCCTGGCCCTGAAGTCACTCACCGTTCAGACTCGCCAATGGCCCCCGTGTCAAGATCTAGCCCAGCGGGAGCTGAGGTATTACAAGCCCCCAGTTCGGCAGTTCGGACCAAGCGGCCAAAACTCACCAAGACTGCTGGAAAATCGTCCAAGTCTATCCGGGATGTCGCCGAGGTGCCCTCTGCAGAGTGCGCCGACATCATTGCCAGGGAGCTCAAGCTGCACTATCTTCGGGCGACCTTCAACCACGAGGGCGAAACGAATATGAAAGACGAGGCCATGACGCCGAGAGTGGCTAAGCTCCAGGTCCCGGAGCGGCGCGGCATCCGAACACACAACTGCGCCATCAAGTTCCTCTTTGGCGACAACCAAGAGGACAACAACATCTGTTTCGACTTTCCGCCCACCCAATCCGGCGAGGCTGATAAGATCAACTTCAAGCACTTTGAGGAGAGCTACGCGAGACTAAAGTTTGACAACGTCCTCCGCTACGTTGACTTTCTCCGGGTGGAACTAGAGGCTGCCCAGCCCCGCCCTCGGCCTTCCGAGGCTTCCCCCGACTTGGGGGCAGGCCGGAGGGACATGGTGCCGTTTTTCGAATGGCTTGGCAAGAAAGGTGTCAAGACCATCATCAAGGTCGTGGTGGACGACCGCTCGACAACGGGGTTGCCGCATAGCGACGACGCCATTGAAACGGCCTTGAGGAAGTTTGAGATCGAGATACTGGACTGGCGCAAGTTCGACATGGATCCGAGCGCCATTTGCGAGGCATGTCGAGGGTCTACCAACCTCCGCGAGCTGCATCTTTGGTGGAGCGGCAATAATGCAATCTTGCGGGCCTGGAGTGAACCCGATGGCCTCACGAGGTTGAAGACGTTGAAAAGAATTGTTCTTCACCAAGAAACTGTAGGTGAAATTACTTTGTCATAGACTACTTACTCGACAGCAGCAAATTTGCTGACATTTTGCCGATCAGAAAGGGCTTGAGTCCAGATCACGGACAGAGCAGAACATCCAAGAGTTTCAAGAGAGGCTGAGAAAGTACAGTCAGATTACGGTTGACTACGACCGATTTGAAGAGCGGAGGAAGCTGAAACTGAAGGGCCGCGTCCCGACCAAGGATCTGGAGGGCAAGAGCCAGATTGATACGCACAGGTGGCTCACCATTATGGACACATTTGCGGAATGCATCTACAATCTTCGGGATCCTGCCGGGTTCCAGGCCGAACTGGCAGACGAGAAGATACCCTCTGAGCTGCAACGAGACGTGCGGGTGGCTCTCTTGGACGACGGCGCCAACTTCATGCACAAGGCCATCCGAGGTGTTCTCGAGAATGGGAGAAGCTTTGACGGCGGCGGGTACGACGGTCCGGACGCAAGTGGCTCTCCTGGCCCATTCCACGGCTCCACCACAGGCCACGGCACCTGCATGGCCTATATGATCAGCAGGGTTTGCCCCAAAGTCAAGATATTTGTCTGCAAGATGAACGTCATCAGACCAGGCAGCCAGGGCAAGAAGGCCAAGTTTACAGCCAAGAGTGCTGCCGAGGTACGTCATCCCCCGCTTGCAAGTTTGCACACATACCTTTGTTCAGGCTAGGCACCCAAGGTAGGTAGGTAGGCAGGCAGGCTAACATGGTGCTCAACGCAACAACAGGCCGTCGAATTCGCCGTCAACCGCGGCTTCGACATCATCTCCATGTCCTGGACCGTGCAAAGCCTCGATGACGACACGGGCAACACCGCACCAGACATTGCACGGCTGCAAGCAGCGCTTGAGCGGGCCGTAAAGGCCAAAATCCTCATCTTCTGCTCGGCGCCGGACATTGGGGCGGCCAGCCAGTCCGTCCTCGGCACCTACTACCCGTTTGGCTGCACCAGCATCTCGGACAGCATCTTCAAGATTGGCGCCGCCAAGGCCGACGGCAGCATGTATTCGTGGGCCGGCAGCCCCGAGACCGTCGACTTCATCCTGCCGGGCCACAACGTTGCGCCGCGCGAGGGCGACCAGATCCACGAGGAGGGCGACATCCCCAAGACGGGGTCGTCGGTTGCCACGGCGCTTGCCGCGGGCCTGGCGGCGCTCATCATCCACTGCGTGCGTTTGGGCGCCATGTACAACTGGCATCGCCGGAGGGTCAATGACGGAAACGCGGTGAACGAGGACTCGGTGCGTGCGATCAAGCGGTATTCGGCCATGAAGGAGGCCCTTGTGAGGATCAGCTCGGGGTACACGGAGAAGGACCGCAGGCTGGAGGTTGAGAACTTCTTTAGGGACCCGAGCAAGGTGCTGGATCCGTACAACGGGGGCTCGGACGAGGACAGGTGGGAAAAGATTGCCCAGATGGCCAGGGATCTCGTGTCGTCGAGTACGCAGGCAAAGGTTGCCCATATGTAGGGGCTGAGCTGACGCCGAGATTCTCTAATGCGCTGTCCACGCTGGAGAAGCAGAGTATGAGGTTAGGGTTGAACGCGGAGTAGATTGCACGTGGTGCCGCCCCGTACCTCGTCAAGCAATGCGAACTTTGTATACGTTACGGCCCACCTTAAGTTCAAATTGTTGAAAATCTCGAGCGGTAGAGTTTGCGACGCAGACTGCCACGCCTAGCGGTAAAGGTATTGCCGAGAGTCAACGCTGATAAACAAAATAAACTGCCTAACAATTATAAAAACTTGAGGTCACATAGGAAACGTGCACCGCGCTCATGAAAGAAACCATCTCCTCTACCAATCTCCATCGAATTATGACGTGGGTGCATTCACTCCAATACATTAACCAGGACGATATACCACGACGACGACATATCGGAAGGATACCCGAACGTCATAATTGATGACATCAGAGAGATGAATTCGTCAGGTTCCAACGGCGGCTTGAGCGCATCCTCGCCATGGGCGCTTATGGGGGACTCGGACGACATACGCCTCTATCTTGAGACAGTAATCTCGAAAGCCATTTCCATCTAGCGCAAGGAGGAGATGAAGAGTGAGAACATTCCCAACACCGATCTGGAAGAAGAGAAGGCCAAATGCCCCACTGACACAGCAGACGACCCACACCGCAAGGCAGTAATTGAGGAAGCCGTTTCCGTCAAGCGCGAGGAGTCGGAGATGAATATCGTGGATATCATGATTCTCAGGGCTGAGCTTGAGGAAGAGAAGAATCAGCACGCTGCAACCAACACCGAGCTCCAAATCGAGCGGGCCCGGCGCATTGAGGCCGAGAAGAACCTCTTGGACTCTATCGAAAAGGCTGAATCGATACAGGAACAGGAAGATGTTGTGACGATGGTGGACTCGAAGTTATTCGAGTCTCATTTTGCGGTTTTCTTTTTTGACGGAAACTGATATCGAATGATGGAAAACGCTGTTGATTTGGTTGCCAATGTGCTGGGATGTTCGAGTCTATGTGAGGCGATAGATGATGGAAAGAAAACAAACTGGACGGTCTTATATGCCCGTACAGCTGTCGGATCCCGCTGGTGTGTTCTGGGCCCAGGCTTTCTCTGGGTCGGGCCGAAAGGCAAGTCCCCTGGCATCGGGAAGTTGAGTCGTGTCACATTCCACGCAAGCGGGCTGAAAGCTGAAATACCACGGATGTTACGGTTGAGTCGGATTGCATTTCAGACAACTGACACTGGCACGGAAAATGGGGAGGTAGGTAAATAGGTTGTTACGTTAGGGTTGGGGGTTTTCTACAAGTGATCCTTAATCCATGTGTCTTCGGCCAGTGCTTTGGCTGAGAAACGCTTCGATGGCTCCCACTGGAGCATCTTCCGCATCATGGCGAGAAACATCGAAGCGTTTCTCACTTTCCCCCTGCAGGGTTGTCTCCCTCTCCTCAAGCGATATGCTATTCGGGACTGGAATGTCTGCGCGGAAATCCCCAGTCTCCGTGAAGAATTTATGGCTCGACTTGCCCAAACTGAGGAGTGGCTGCGGGGGTTGCCCAAGCAAGGCGATGATTTCAGCAATGTGTGCTCGGCTGCGATACCTCTGATGCTCTGGATCCTGCCCCGTGAACAGGTTCCCATCCTCAAAAAGGTCCCAGATCATGCAACCGGTGTTCCAAATATCAATCTGGTACGACCACGGTGCTTCGAGGATGAACTCGGGTGCTCTGTATATGCTGGGCTGTACATCCTCCGAATGCTCTATGTTCCCTACTACAGCGGAGCCAAAGTCAGAGGACAGGTGCGTCCACGGACTTTGGCCTTTGGAGCTGGCGCAATAAGTAGACAGCTCTTCCTTCCTCGCCCTCGACTAACTTTCGCGGAGACGGGTGGAGCGGCTCTTGTTCTTCAAAGGCAGTGAAAACCGTGTCCTCTTCGATGCCGAACATGATGTTGTCGGCTTTGATATCCGTGTGGATAATTTGGCATTCCTTGTGTAGAAAGTCCAAAGCGAGAAAAAGACGGCGGAGGGTGACGGCGAGGACCACGGGCGGTAGCCCCTGTATGGGGTTGCGGTGAAGGAAGTCGTAGACGTTCTCCAACAATGGAGGATGTATGAGGCACTAGTGGGATCCGTCCGGCCCAGTCACATGGAAGGAGTCCAAGAGGTCCCTGACGGCGTCGTGTCCGGGATGCTTTTTGGATGACGTGGAAATCCGGTTATATATTCCGAGTTCGTGATCCAGTTGTGTGCCCATAGACTTGGAATGAACGAAGAGCTTAAGTGCTACGTGACGACGACCGCTAGATGTGTAGCTCCTAGAGCTCTGTTAGCACTCTCGCAGAGCGAGAAGGTAAAGACTTACGGCAGATCGCGCGCCAACCAAACAGTTGAGGTCCTCCCAAAGCCTAGCTTGCCGATAATTTGGTACCGCTCCCTGAGAATTTCGCCAAGGCGGACCGGATAGTATCGCGACGCGACTTAGTCAGGGAAGAGCTCTTCCTCCACTTTCTCATCCACCGGAATTCGCTCGAAGTTGGAATTGGCATTGGAAAAGGCGAGAGGCTTCCAAGCCCGGCCGAGCCAGGGAAATCGCCGCAGAAGCGACGCCATTGGATAAAATCGGATGGTCAAGTCGTTGGCTGGCGCGTGCGCGATGAACTTTTAGCATGTTGATGATGGCTGGGAAATCGCGATCGAACCAGACACGTCCTTCTGATCCTGAATGGATGCACGTTCCGCAACCCCACTTTAATTGAACCCCTGCAAGGATGAAATTTGAGAGCAGCTGTCCAGGTGAGCAAGCAGGAACTACCGTATTGTACCCTTCGGTTGGCAAAAGACTTGTGTGGTTTTAACATGTCGTCAAAAGCCGGAGAAAGCATCGCGACCTCGACAAAACCATCACTCTGCTCGCCATGAAGTCGATTCTCGTTATTCCATCCCTCTCAGCCTCTCCGACGTCACCGCAGGCAATCTCTCACCGAAGTCATCCTCGCTGTCATCCTCCTCCGAATCGCTATCGCCACCTCATCCTCTGCCCACGACACCCGCGCCCGAGCAAACTTCCTTGCGCTCCCAAGCTGCGGTCCCGAACCGCCCTGCCACAGCGCCTGAAACAGCCCAATCCTAACAACCCGATACTCCACTACACAAACCGGGCTATTCGCTTTCGTGCATCGCATCGACCTCGAGACACGAGTCCGCCTCTCGCTGCCACTCCTCGCCCAGCTTCGCATCGGCTGTCAATGCCTACGACCATGTACACGGTACGAGTGCGCTGGCCAGGGCGTGGAACAACGCGTTGACCGCCCTGCGCACTGCAGGGTCGGCTAGCAGCGCATCGAAGGCGCGGTCATGGTCGCGCAAACGGTGTTTGGTCTGTCCTGACGAACCTCCCGAGCCGCATTGAGAGAGCTGATATGGGTCCGGCGACTTGAAGCCGCGAGGATATGTTGTAATTGACCGGTTTATCAGTCAAGAGACAGCCATAAACCCCTCCTCTTGATCTACGCGTTTCTATTGATTCAATATCTTTTAAAGTGGGGCACATAAAGTTTCACTGCAGTACGGCTTGGATTTCACGGCTTGGCTGTCGCGGTTTGAGAACTGAGATAAGTCGTCACATGGGATGGGCATATAACTTGGCGGTATTTCCCTTCCGGATCACCGTCTCGAGGTTGGGGCCAATCACAGTCAGACACGCCGATGGTCTGGGAGACAGCTCATGCCCACCCAGGGGCACCTGAAGCCGGCATGCAAGCCAGAGCCTGGTGTCCCAGTCTGGAAGCGACCGAACCCAGCACCGCCTGAATTTCTGCCTAGACCAATTCTCGTCTGCACTTCAACATTGGAAATCAACAAACATCGAGCAGATGGAGACGGCGCTGACATTTGGGAGTCTCGGCGACATCATCGCTATCTGGCAACTTGCCATTCAGCTGCGCTGAGCGCTCGGCCGGGGCTGCGACGGCGCCGGCTGCAGCTCGGAACAATACCAGGAGCTTCGGCGGGACCTGGATCTGTTCGTGCAGATACTGCTGCAGGCAAGGAACTTCAAGTTGTCCAGACTTTGAGCATTCTGTCTTGGCTAACCTGTCTTTCCACAGGTGGTGTCGACGTACCAGGAGCGAGTGAACTCGGTCTACCTCGATGAGCTCGATAGAATCACCAAGTCGGTCGTAATCGAGTGTTCGGTCCTAATCGATGGAGCGTTACAACATTTCAGTGGCCGGTACCACAAGGGTCTTGGGGCTGAAGACTCTGGGAGCAGAATCAGAGACGGGTACAAGAAAATAGAATAGACATTCCGGGAAAAGGAGCGCCTGGAACACCTGCGCGAGAAGCTACGCCGCAACACGTCACAGCAAGAAGCATGCCGCAACCCGCCGAAACTTTCCCAATCATGGATCAGTTGAAGCCATTACTTTCATAACCCCTAAATTCCAAGTTACCGTTTCGGTTTTGTTTAGCGAGCAGTATTTAACCTGCTTCTTGTCCCATCTGTTTACAGAAGCTTTGGGGTATAGTATAGTTGCTCTCGGTCCGGAAGATGTCAGGAGGTACCTCACCCCGTATGGCATTCCCAGGCCCACAGAGACAGCCGTGACTTTGTTTAGGGACGAGTATCAGAACGATGAAATTCTACGTATGAGATGTCTGGTTTGCAGTGAGCAAGACATAATGCCTGAAGTCATTGATGTAATCTTTGGAAGATCTTATATTGATCAGATGAAGCGCCGTTGAAGATAATAGAAAACTATCATGACAACATGCGAAGTGACTAGGGTAGCACCTAGTGTAAGTTGACGATGAGGTAATGGTTATATACCTAAGGTATCCGAAACAGCAAGCAAACAAGTACCTAGGTACCTTACCTAATATAGGTGAGAGGCAACTAAATTGAACATAAAGCCGGGAACGGTTAACAACAATATATGTAGACACCACGGCAAGTGCCGGTAATCCGGTAGGGCCGTATTTTCAGAAATTTAGGGGCAGGCTGGTCTATCCTGAGGAACCTCCCGAGTTGGATTGAGAGCCCTATCTGATGCGAAGGGGGCATTCCCGCGTCATGTCGTCAGTGCCAAGACGCAAGTCTTGACAGCCAATACCTACCAAAGCAAAAAGCTTGAATTGACTTCAACTTCCCGCCGTTGCCTAACCGGGTCCGGCAACTTGGAGCCGCGAGGTTACGTTGTAATCGACCGGTTAAAATACCCTGCGATTTCCCCCTTCAGCAATTCCGAAGCTTGAATCCCATGACCAAACCCGGCTTATTGCCTAAGGTGGTAGGTGCTCCCATCCAAGAGCTCGACTTGTAGCTCGCCTTTTAAGATTCCAATATACCCCGTCCGGTCTGTGCTACTGAGGCCCCGCATCATGGTTTACAGCTCTTCCTTTGTCTTCCAAGCCATTGCCGCAGGGTGATTTCCCCGTACCTTGAATCATCATGAAGCCTAGGGCGGCAGCAGCCATCAGTTTCGCGTGGTATGTCTACCTTACTTAATTATGCAACACACCTCGGTCTCATACCAAGCCCCTATTTCTACCTTCCGAAATACTGCTCGTAAAGTCCTGCAATTCGCAAAGACCGAAGAATACTTACAAATATCAACTAAAATCCCCTTCACCTATTTTAGCCTCTCGGCCGCGCAGTCGTTTACGTCAATACCAGCAACACCCACCGCCCTCTGCCCAACCGTAACAACAACCATCCGCCCTTCAGGATGCACCTTCACGAAACGCGAGCCTCCCTGCAGCACCGCCAGTTACATCACTGTACCTTGCTCTTGTGTGGGCAATGATCACCCGCCGCTCACAACTAAGACCATCTCAGAGCCCTGCAGATTTCATAGGGCACCGTTATGTGTGACCACTCCCTTGCTTTATATGCCTTGTCCGATGCGGCCTCCATCGCGATCGGCATCGGGGACAGGGGCGACGACCACGGACTTTTAAGAGCTGGAGTAATGGGCTTGCGAGATTACCTAGAGAAGCAGGTGGTGATATGGAGTATTAGCATCATGAGCAAAGTTTACCTTAGGTATTCCACTGTTCGCGGCCTCTTCTTTGACCGCAGCTCAAGCAGCAAGAAACCAACCCCCTAGCAACCACTTCACCCCAAAATCACCTTGCTCTTCTCCTTACAATTCGCCTCCCAGGCATCCTTTGCAACGCGACCCGCCGCCCTCCGATAAGCAATCTCATCTTTGCGCTCGATCCAAAGGACGTTGTAGAAGTGATACTCCCCCCCACCGCGACCCCATGGACGTGTCCGCCTCCATTTCTCCTTCTTCCCTGACCGTGCGTTTCTCCATTGATTCTCACGGCACCGGCACTTCTTGCGCACATCTCTGTCTTCCCGCGCGGAGAGTTCCCGGCCCAACTCTCGCTTGAGACGATCTCGTTCCAAATGCACCTCGACATGGAAGTAAGGCCTCCCTATATCTTCTCCCACCGGCGGATCACGCTTGAAATCATGAATGACCGACGTGTTACCGTACTCATACCGCCAGCTTTCGTGGAGATCGATGGCTTCCTCGCGCAGAGGGTGTACCGATGAGCCTGAGGAAATGGCCACCAGTTCCAACTCCTGGCCGGGCGCAATCTCGGTGTCTTCCATGAGCCGAAGTAACCCTGCAGGCCTCCCACCAACATCGTTAAGACATAAAATGCGACAAATGTCCTCGTCGGCTGGTCCACAGCGGAACCTTTCCAGTGAATCGACAGGCACCTTGAAACAAGACAAGGAATAGCTACGATGGGTATCGAGATAGCTGAGAAGGGATTCCACGCGAAAATGGCCAGTCGTTGTTTCGCAGCAAAGGTACGGCCAGGCTTGGACGCAGGTTGACGGTGATGGTGTTGGCCAGCTATTACAGCCGGTTACTGGGATAGGGTGTTTGAACCGCGTCCTACTGTCGGCCTCATGAGTGAAGTATGTCTCAGAAGAACCCGATGAGCATGGGGAATCAGATCTGACGCGCTTTCGAACAGGCTCATCCGGAGTTCCACGACATGCCCAGCCCTCCGGCAGACTAGATCTGCCTTCCAGAAAGCGCCGAGAGTAGTCCTCAAGGCTTGCGGGCTCTCCCAGCATCTCTTCACGCTGGAGATCCTCTGACAGAACCGACCATTGAACTAAGTTCCGAGTCTGCCTTGTCGATCCAAGATACACCCCCGTTTGCAAACTCTCCGGGTCGACAGTGACCTGCCAGCCGCACCAAGACCACGATGGGAGATGCGCCGAGGGTAGATCACCATAGTCCTCCCTCCCTCGCACCGGAATCCTTCGTTTGCATTTTCTATCGAAGGGTTGCCAGAGAAGTGCATGATCTAGGAAGAGCCGCGGCAGCCCGCCCACAAAACCGCCGGGGAACGTGCGTGTAAACGAGGTCAAGATACCCGAGAAGGCCAGGAGGGTATCTTGTGGGTAGGTCAAGTCACGGTCGCTATACAGGCAGACCAACTCCGAGTACATTCTGAAATCGGGTAGCACGGCTGACGAGATATCATTTGCCATGAGCTGGCCTGGTCCATCGCGAGGGCTAGTTGTATCGGATTCCGGGCCGTCGTAACTGCACCATAGGGTGTGCTGGCCCAGTTCACCAGGAGGGCTAGTAGTATCGAATTCCGGGCCACCGTCAATGCACCACAGGGGCAAGATATCATCTGCCATGAGCTGGCCCGGCTCACTGCGAGGGCTAGTAGTATCAAATTCCGGGCCGTTATCACTGCACCACAGGGTGCGCTGGCAGTCCCAAAAGACATCCCCGTCGATGAAGATAATGGAGCGTCGCGACAGGATTTGTTCCTGAAAGGTCCATCCGCGCGTGGCCCACTTCGACTTCAAGAGCTGGCCATAAAAATGGTCAGGAAACACACTCTCGGTCCTGTCCTGGTAACCGGAGGGTTGGGGTGGTTGGACTCGTAACTCGGGGTTCCCGTGCAGCCCAGACGACGCGGCGGCAATGACAGTGAAGTAGGCTCCCGTGTATATGCTGTCCATGCGCTGGACCTCATCGTGCTTCATTTCACCATCTTGGACGATGCAGAGGCGGTCGATCCACAGATACCTTTCGCCGAGCCGCTTTGCAAGTTCTATGGTGTCGTTGATGACTTCGGGAAGACGCTCCTTCGTGTTGCTGTAGAGGAAACCTAGCTCCTGAAACCGGCCCAGCGTGGAAATATTCAACTCCAGTCTATCCCCCTCGTTCTCTGTCTTGGGCCATACGTAGCTGAGGGTGGCATAGCGACGGAAGCTGGCGCCAGGCACAATGCATCCGCCTTGCGTGTCGATAACCCATGATGGGGGAATGCGGGGCGAGCCGTCTCGGTTTGACGGGGGCTGGCAATCAGGATGCAGCCAGTTGCAGCTACTGATCCAATGGGTAATGATCTGAATTTTTCCTGGCGCCGGTCGATCTTTGGGCTCGACTTCCTCTGGGAGCTGCAGTGACATGATCACGGTCGGCCAGCTTGAGGCGAGGAAAACCTCTCTGATTTGAGTGACAGGGAAGGGAAAGGAACCGCGCCGGATTCTACGAGGCTAGACGCATACTTAAGGGCGGCGAGGCGAGATGTCGGGAATGGCGGGAGTCGGGCTGCGATTCGTCAATACATTCTGCATATTTCACCTATGCCGCTGCTGGTCTGGTAGAAACGACGGGGTTGCTGGAGGTCGCTGGATTGGCTGGAAGGGAGCCGCTGAGCACCTGGGTGTGTGGCACAGCATGGATGACTACTGCTGCTCAGCCTGCCTGCAATTCTTCGGCCTAGCTGCCGAATCAGCGACGCGGCCATGTTCCAGAAGAGTCAAAGAGGGGGTCGCGATGGCGTCCAAGACAGCAGATCCAATGTTTTGGTTTGCGACAAGAAAAACTCCTTACGATATTCAAACGAGCCGATCCATACCCAAGCCTGGACCCTCCAAGAACACCTCCTTTCTCCCCGGCGACTCATGTACTCATCAACACGCGTTCTCTGGAGTTGCCGGAAATGTGTCATATCAAATAAGGCCTCGGATACAACCGATCTGCGCTATGTTGATTCTATGAGGGTGGAGATAGACAGCCTCACCGCGCCGCTGTGGTTCCCCAGCTGGCCCAAGATTGTAGAGGACTACTCTCAACGCCAACTAACCAACCCCAACGACAGACTTCCAGCGATCGCAGGGTTGGCGAGACGATTTCAAGGTGTCAACGAAGATGAGTTCCTAGCAGGGCTTTGGAAGTCAAAACTGCATATTGAACTGCTTTGGCGCCGAGTCCCAAGCAAATCAGACACGCTTGAACCATCCCCTCCAAACGAGCACCGACCCTCGCGCAGAACCCCCTCATGGTCTTGGATTTCGATCAACGAGGCAGTGGAGTTTTCCAGAAAAAATATCCCTGGTAACGAATCATACAAGTCTACAGAAAACCTGCTTCTCACAAGCTCACTCCGTTTCGACTGTGTGTGGTCGATCGACGATTGCTCGGTTTCCCTTGTTGATGAGACGGAACTATTCGGCCCCGTGGACAAAGGTCATGTCGCCGTTACTGGCCCACTGATACAAGTGACTCGAATCGATTACGGAGTCCATCCCCTGGGTTATTCCAACGGTCTCTGGTGGCAGTCGCATCATGCCGTGATGGGACGTCGACGCGATATTGTGCATGAGATCTCCGTTGGAAAGGCGTTCCTAGACGAGATCGGAACACCGCCCGCTGCTATCTTCTGTCTTGTTGCAGTCGCTGGCGATGACGGATTACCAGAAGAGGGACTGCTGCTGACTCCGGTAGGGGAGTCTGAAGACATGTTTCGAAGGATCGGGCAGTTTCGGACTTGAGGCAGTCATATACAAGGAAACACTCGTGGACTGGGTAGGCAAGCCTGGTATGCGGATTGGTATTCGAGCGCCAGAACTAGGACGGTCACGATTATATGACGTTGTGAAGGCAGTGCTGTCCGAGATTCCTCCTTCACGTCTCTCACCACTCACAAGTTGTCCAGCTGCCAACTTCAGCAAAGTCCCAGTCAGAACACCGCTATTCAGACACCAATTAACATCTGATTATCTTGTAATTAGAAAAATACTATCTGTACTACTGTAGGTAGCTAGTTTTGCGGTCCACTGTCCCCCCTACCGGCGCCTGCCCCCTCTAGCACTCGGGCAAGTACACCCATGTCCCGATATGTAGATTGTTTGTATGCACAGTCTAAAGCTGTGAGGCCCTTTGAATCCCTCGCGTGGATGTCAGCCCTAGCATGGATAAGGAGCAACACGGTCTCTAGGTTGACAAAGTGCCAAGCCGCTGTAATTAACGGTGTTCTACCATCAGCGCCGGGATCCTGTGCTTCGATGTCGGCACCATTTTCCAACATTAGTTGAATCTCTTCCGTGTTCCCAATCTCGGCTATTTTGTGAAGCGCTGCGGTAGACGTGATTCCCCGATTCACGTCAACTCCCACTTCTATCAATAGGGCTACAACTCACTTATGAGCAGCAGCTCTGACCAGGACTGAATCGCCCGAATTGGTTACAGCCTTGACGTCGGCTCCGCTCTCAATCAACAGTCGTGAGGTTTCGTAATGCCCGTTAAAGGCTGCCTGGTGAAGTGCGGTATAGCCACGTTTGTCGGGCGGTGAGTGAATCAGGCGAATAACGTTGCTCTGTTCGTCAAACGTGACCAAGCCGGCACAAGCTGAAATTACGGTCTCGATATTGGGAAGGTTCTCCTCGTCTAGCTCAGACTCACCGATCTCAATGGCTAGGGCGTGCCGAAGTTGCAATGTAGAAAGGGGGCTCCTCGCACAAGAAATCCACGAAAGGGTATTCATGGCGAGAGATACGTACTCCGCTTCTTGGTTGGTGATTCGCTTCATGATGTCGTTTTAGACTTCGTCGTATCCGCCTGAGCGGGTGCGATCTTCTCAAGAGCTTGTTTGAACGCTTTGGGAGAACGCTTCCCGGTTAGTGATTTCAAGTGAAGTTGTGGGAGCAAAAACGGTAAACCTGAACCCAAGTCAGCATTAAGATAGGAATTGCGCAAGAATAGGTGTTTCGCACATCCCGTCCACGGCCCCAATGATTGTATCTGAGACGCTCTTTGCAGTTCCGGGCGTTCCTCCACAAACTTGCCAAGCCAAGTACCTATGAATATCTTCGCTGGCAGCCCGAATCTCCTTTACTATACTACCCTTGAACCTGTCTTCGATCTCTGTGATAAATCTCGATGTCGCAAAGAGGCTTGCTTTGCAATTTCTTTGCAGGTCAAATATTTTGGATAGCAGCATCCGCCGGGAATCATCCGCCGGTTCATCGAGTGCATCAACGATGATGAAGATTCTTGAGTAGGAGGCAGTGACAACTGCCAGGGCTTTGGAGATTTCTGCTAAAGACGGACGGATATTAATTTTCTTCTTCTGCTCGTAGAGGTCTCTCAAAATGTCCGAAAGCAAGGCTTGTTGGCCGCTGAGCTGCTGTAACAGAGTTGCTAGCATATTACCGATAGTCTGCTCGTCTCCTTGTCGGAAATTGCAGTAGAGCCATGTAATTCTAATAGAACGGTCGGCTCTAAAATTTGTGAGTAACTCGTTGACTACTGCTGCCGTGATGATTGTTTTCCCTGCTCCGGGGATGCCAGAGTAAAAGAAAGTCTGCCGATCAGCCTTGAGCCAGTTGTGGAACTCGGCTGATTCCAGGAGCTATTTACCGGTACCTTCTTGTTGTCGAGTAAGAAAATTGCATTGTTGTGAACCGTGGTCGATCGGAGTCAGCCAGTCAAGGACAGCCTGGTCCTTCTGAGCTCTGTTGACAGCATGTAGGTGATCCAGTTTGCCATTAACGCTCTTGATATCGTGACTAATAAAGTTAGAAACATACGTTATGCTAGAAAGACGGAAAATGAGAAGAGAACGAGAGGGATATTTACTCACGCAGATTTAGTGCTTAAAGCAAGAATGATGGACGTCTTATATTGCAATATCTCTGCAAGCCGTTTCTTGACCTTGCTCTCCTCCAATGGCCAAGCTAGACTGAGAATGTCTTTGGCCTTGCTACGTCCACTCCTTCGGCAGCTTGCTGTCGCACAAACAAGTGCCTGAAGGGTAGGTAGTCGGTCATTGCCTTTTTTGTGGCCAGAGGCTGACTTGTGAGCTGCCAGCGGTTGTTGCTGCGGGCGAACTAGGTCTCGCCGACTGCGTGGCCAAGTTGACGTTCACCATGACGCCGCCGGCCAGCCTGTTTTTGAAGATGGTGACGGCCGTCCACAGCACCGTGGCAACCTCGCTGTATACCGACATTACCACCGAAACGGCGTCGACTGAGGTCCTCCTTTTCACCGAGTCATCAACGACGACGGCGTCCACGCAGACCGACATCGTCAGCCTGCCACCAAGGCGGCCGTCTCGTCAACCCACACCTCGTTTCCCCCCACCGTCACGTCCACCAAGACCATATACCGGAACCACTCAGAGCCCGTGAGACGAGCCTCCTCGATGAGAATGAAGTCTCCGGGTATGTTTCGGACCCTTGCGGAGCCTCCTTCACCAAGTACGCCAAGGCCTGCGCCTGCGCCGGCGTCGAGGTCCTCACCGTCTCGGCCGAGCCCTCGATCGAGACCGTAACCATCGAAGGAAGAAGCACCGTCACCGCAATCTCAACCTACCTACACCAGCACCGAGACCAGCATCGACCTCGTGACCGCCACGACATCAACCACACTGACCAACGTCATCTCCGACACGGCCACCTCGACAACAACCGATATAGCCTCATCCACCGTTGTCGTCGCCGAGATCTCTACGCCCACGTTTGTCGTGCTGCTCCACCGCAAGCAGCCCGGAAGCTGGTTCCACGCGCAACTTGCACTATCGACAGACGGCGTGGCGCAGTGGATGACCAACGCCGGAGGCACCACCCTCGCTTGGCAGTACACCACCACCGACGCCACCATTGTCAACTCGGCCACATGGCTTCTCAACCCCAGCGGATACCTCGAGAGTGTCCTCCCGCCTGCCGGCGCCTCCGAGGTCAATGCCGCCTGTGCCGATTATAGCGACGCCGGCACCATACGCGTATTGACCAAGCCTAACAGCGAAGTCGAGGCCGGCGTCGCCGTTGGGACGTATGTCCGCGTCAAGGGGTGCGTCAATGCGGCCACGAATGAGCACACTCTCTCGGTTGGCGGCAGGCACAAAATCCTTAATTATGGCAACCTGCTGACCATGTCGACGGGCGACGGCAAGGAGTACCGCTCTGACTGCGTGCGCTTGTTTCCCACCGCTTATCGCTTATCCGAGGACGTTGAACCTTTAGTGTGCGACAACGGCGCATCATGGGCTTGGAAATAATATGTTATTTATTCGTCAACTATTATGGAATGGTGTCTACATCCCCCGACCCCTCACAATATGCTCAACAATAGCATCAAGCTTCAAGGGCCGACCAAGGAATCTCTCCAGCATCTCGAGCTCAGGCTGACTGGACCCGCGCTCGAGAACTTCGTACCGCCATTTTCTCCCAGCCTCGAGACTCAACGGATCCTTGGCGAACGCCGTCTGAAACAAATCCGCGGCGTAGACCTCAGACATGACATATGTGAAATAGTTGGCGTCGTAGCCCCTGAAGGCTAAGGACAAGGATGCCTGTCCGAATAGCTCGACGTCGTTGCTCTTGGCGTCGCGGTCCCTGTACGGGAGGCACTGCTCCCTGGTCTGGTTCCAGATTTTCGTTGTGTCCATGACAGAGGCTTGTTCGGCATTCGCGGGGGTGTATATTGCTTGGTCGAAAATAGCCGGCTGCATCAGGCTGAGCAATCCGGTCGCGTGGTTCAGCGTCTTTGACCTTGCCAGTGCGCGGGCGAGTTCGAGCGGCATTTTTATTTCCGGAGAGTCATCCTGGCTTCTCGCTTCAGAGGCGTTTTCTCCAGAGGCGGCGGCAGCAAACCCAGGGAGTGTCGAGACGTGTCTGCTGAGCCGAACGATGACCTCGGGAACCCACACAAAATGCTCGAGCATCTTGCTCGGGATTTCCCCAAAGTCTCTTGACTGACCCAACGCATATTTGGTTCGCTCAAGGAGATGGTGAATAGCGTGGCCCAGCTCGTGGAATATGATACGCACATCACGGTGGGATAGAAGGCTTGGCCTTTCATGGGTTGACTCGGGGTAGCTGCAGACCAGGGCTGAGACGGGGAAGTGTCGTGTCCCATCGGCGTCAAAATAGCCCTGCGAGAACAATACGGTTAGCTGCTTGTTCTCGGCTGGGTCAAAGCGACATACCGGCTGAACACGAGAGTGGTACTGGTTCGAGAACTTTCCCGGCCGCTCAAAGATGTCGAGGTAGAGATATCCCAGAAAACCGCCCCCTTCCATTGCCCCATCCCACACGCTAAAGGGAGACACAGTGCGGTGCCAAGTGTCAAGCTCCGGCATCGGCACAAACACCATGCCAAACAAGTCCTCAAATATTCGAAGCATCTCGAGTACGACATGGTTCACTTCGAAGTACTCCGAGACCTTCGCTTGATCAATCGAATAGTCCTTCTTCATCTGCAAGTTCTGGTAATAGGTCCTGTCCCAGGAATAAAACGTGTTAAAATCGTCAGCAACTCGACCGGTGTGTTCCAGCTCAGCCTTCTT
>Ga0247758_1000249_pt1 | contig 46913 bp, 55 predicted proteins | sample UWRJL156409C4_FD_180950 | JGI IMG/M metagenome (GOLD analysis project Ga0247758, IMG submission 180950) | Plant litter microbial communities from Arlington Agricultural Research Station in Wisconsin, United States - UWRJ-L156-409C-4 | ecosystem: Environmental > Terrestrial > Plant litter >...
GTTGTTGCGGATGCTGTGGTGGCGGGTGAAGGATTTGAGTCAGGAGGGGGTGGAGGGGGTGAGTTTAGTTTGTGAGAGTGATGGCGAGGGGGAGGGGGGGCTTTTGAGTGCGGAGTTGTATACGAGGGGGGAGGGGGGAGGGTTAGTCCCTCCATTTTAGGGAGACAAGTGGGGGTAGGAGGGTAAATTGGGATATTTTAGGGGGCCACGGAGCAAGCAGTTGAGAAGATGTTGAATTTAATTTAGTACATGGTGTGTAAAGAGGGTCTCTTCAGCTGCCGCTGTCGAAACTTGAGGACTTTTTGGGCCTGACCAAACTATCGTTGGCGAACAAGGGACCTCTCGAAGAATCTAGAAAGGGCGCCGACCTCCTCAATCTCTGTCACCTTGGCGACATCTAGGGCGTGATGTCAGTTTTGTTCAGCACAAAATTGTGTTTGGGGAGCTTACAATGATCTGGGCGCACAACCACCACAGCCCCCTTTTCGGGATCAACGCCGTACTCCTCATACGCGCGCCCGTGTCCCGAGTTGTAGCTCTCGTCATCGGCAAACGTCTTGAACAGATCTGCGGCGCAATGTTAGCTCTAACTCTTCTACTAGACAGACTAAATAACTCACCCTTCATCTTCCATTTCCCCGTTACAGGAGTGAAGAACTCTGGGATTTTCTCCTGCTCGATCTTCTTCCTGTCCGACGCAAGGACCAACACCCTGTCCAGGATGCTATCCGGGTCAGCACCAGCCGGTGTGAAGCTTTCCACTATCCCCTGAAGGACATCCGCAGCCTATTCCCCATGTTAGCATGATTTCCAAAGCCAGAAATACGGCAGCAAAACAAACCTTCGCCAGTCTCTCCGCTGCCTCCGGCTTCGCCAAATCCCCAGCAAACACCACAATAAACCATTGCCCATCTGCAGGCAGCGCCTTGACCAGGTGCATGGCCTTGGCATCGCAGAATCTCACCACCTGTGCACTGGGGAACCTCATCCCCACCGTCACCTTCTTCGCTAGCTCCGCATCCCCCTCTTCCAGCTCTGTGATATCGCTCCCCCCGTACAAGATCGCCTGGCCCGCTGTGTACCGCCCCGCCTTGACAAACTGCTCTGCAAAGTGTGCCGGTGTGATCCCATTCTCCGCCCTGTACTTGGAGTTAAATAGCTTCGTAAAGCCCCGATCAAACTCAATGAGCTCCACGGCCGTCTTTTCCCTCTCGGTGACGTATGTCTCCAGCAGCGAAGGCTTTGCCTGTCCGCGGAGCACCATGCCGAGCTTCCATCCGATGTTGTGCCCGTCCTGCAGCGACACGTTCATCCCCTGGCCTGCCTTGGGCGAGTGCGTGTGGCATGCGTCGCCGGTCAGGAAAACCCGGTGGTTCTTGTGGAAGAAGTCTGCGTGGCGCTGGCCAATGGAGTACGCCGACCACCATGCCGTCTCCGCGAAATCCATCGCATAGGGCAGGAATACCCGCCTTGCGTGGTCCTGAAGGTTGTCCAGTGTAACGTCGCTGACTTTGGTACCGGCGGGGAGCTCGATGTAGAACCGTACGAGAGCGTCGCCTTCGCGCGGGATGATGAGAACATTCCCTGCCGCCGAGTTGATGACGCATTTTTTACGAATATCCGGGAAAGAAGTGCGCGGGTAAATGTCCATGACGCCCCAAACAGCGTCGGAGGTATCGCCCAGCATCTTGAAGCCAAGTGAGCGCCGAATGGCCGAGTGTGCGCCATCACATCCCTAGACAGAGAAATCAGAAACCAGATATCACAACCAAAAAGGGACGCAAAGGGGCAAATACCAGCACATATTTCGCCCTGTACGCCTTCGCCACCCCATCCTTCACAATATCCACCTTGACCGGATACGCATCCGCATCGCCAGCTCCCTCAGCATCAACCTGCAGCCCCTTAACCTCACACCCATACTCAATCGGCAGCTCCGCCCCACCCTTCGCCAGCTCCCCAATCATCAGCTCATTCAGCTTCGCCTGATTCAAAATGACATGCGGCTGGTGGCTGATCTCCGTCTCCTTATCCGCCGCATACCTCGCCCTGCGAATGCCCTTCTCCGCGTCCAGCCCCTCAGCAGGCGACCAAAACGCAATCTCCAGCACATGGTACGACTCCTTGAGCAGCGTCTCGGCGATGCCGAAGCTGTCGAAGATCTCGACCGTGCGCGTCTGCACGCCGTCGGCCTGGCCGATTTTCAGCGGTCCGTCGCGGCGCTCGACAATCTTGTAGTTGATTCCGAAGCGGGAGAGCCAGACACCGGCGCAGAGGCCCGCGGAGCCGCTCCCGCAGATGAGGACGTCGAATTTCTCGTCGGGAGAGTCCATTTTGGCTGCTGGGTGAGGGTGAAGTGGGGTTGATGCGTGCTGTGCGACGGGAGACGTGTGGCAGGGCAAAGAGTATTAGTAGTACCAACTCGGCGGATTACGCTGCACGAAACGGCTTTGCGGTGATTGGCGTCGCCGGGTAGCGTCAGGGGATCGGAACCATTGCACCGGCACAGTTGCAGTGCCGAGCTGGTGGCGACGCCAAGTTGCTTGCGCCGCGCTTCCCCAGGCCCGAAGTCCCCGCAATCCGGAGGGGATTCGGCACGAATCTCGGACTACCGAACGTCATGGACTTTCATTATCCCGCCAAACTGCTTTCAATTTGATTCTCCGCAAATGCATTGAGATTTCTCAAAGCCATATCGCTAACGACCAGATCACAGTTCAATACGCAATCGATATGACATTCCCGCCCGGACCCTTCCGAAGCCCCTGGCAGCGCCGCTCTAGCTCAGCACACACATCGGCTAGCAGAGTCAAGAATCTCGCATCGTCAATAGCGGCGAGCTTGACCCTCGCTCGATTTCTCGGATCTGAGAAGCTCTCAATCATCACAGGTGGGTCCATCATCGTCACCGCACAACCAGCAAGCTGCTCCGCCTTCTTTTTGTCCGCTACGTTCCGGCGGACAAGCTCGTCGTAGACATCGACGCAGAGGTCCTTCACTTGTTTGTCTGTCAGACGTTGCAACTTCTCGATCGCCCGGACTTGGCGGTTCGTCGTTGCTGCCACTGCCATGTCAGAGTTCGCAAAGCGCTGCGACACCTTGACAGCGTGACGGAACAGCTGCAAGATGACAGCGTTAGTGACGCGCGGGAGGCGGAAGACCACATCGCAGGAGGAAATAGGGCGATTCGTTTGGGCAATGCTGGCGAGACCAAACCCGTAATGGGAACCAGTTACAACGAGGTCCTTCGAGCCGAGCGGGATGGCAACGACGGACAAGTCAGATACCTCCGACAGGGTACGATTGGCTAGATGCTCCGTGAGGAGATGCGCTCCCTTCAGGCGTCTGGCGATCTTTCCGTCGTCATGGCTGATCGAGCCCACAGCCACGCGCAGGCCATCGAGGCTATCAATGAGGTCGACGTCGAGGACGCTGGTGCGTCAGTCAGCAACAACCCGGCCGACAGGACACAAGGAGAACCAACCTCTGAAAAATGCCTAGGAGTAGCCAGATCGATGTTCGAAAGCTCTGCAGTGCCAATCTGGAGCCGACCAGCTCCTCCGGAACCGGTTGTCCAAGCACGGTAACAAGTCGGTCAAACTCCAGGACTCCCTCGCCGATGATCGCGACCAGGTACCGCACCTCGACCAAAGCACGGCGCTCAGGAGAGATGGCACCCAGCTCAGCCAGCGCCCGCTGCAATTGGCGGAGCACAATCAAGACATTTCGGACCTCGAGACGAACCCATTCCAGGCTGCCGGGGCCCTCCCACAGCGGCTCGACCACAGCGTTGTGAGTCGCCAGAATCTCGTCACCAACCTTGAAGAGGCCGGCAATAGCGGCCGTGACGCTCAGCGGCGTCAATTGCATCTTCGCACCGATGTTCCCCGCGAACGAGCGATGATGGACGTGGTGGTGGAGAGAGGAGGTTGAAGCATTCGCAGATCTATTTTCGGTGAGTGCGGGGGTATCGCGTGTGATCAGTCACGCCAGGCTCCCACAACCCATGCACCAAGGTCGTGACTGGATGAGATTTCCAACGCGACTGCCGAGCCCCATTGGCCGCGGACCATCAGGGTTGGGGCTGAAATTAGTTGCATTTCTCGTCCAACGGTGAGACAAGACCCCGCAGTAATACGGCAGAGAAAGGAAGGCGCGCTGCGTGGAACGTGTGTCCTTGCCTTATCTTGGCAAAACATACATGTCCAGATTTTGAGCATCGCCTCTGTCACGCCCACAAATCATGACTTGCGCTCGAAACACATCTGGAAGGAAAGAAAAACGCCAGATGTGCCTTCAGTCCGATTCTCGAGAGGGCTCCAGGATACTAACCGCCAAGTTGGCAAAACAAACGCCTTGCGGTGGAGGGGATTTACCGCGACCGCCTACTCCTACCTTGCCCAACTAAGCAGTTGTCACCCTCTGACTTCGGGCCCGAACCTTTGGTGCTCGTTCACCGAGGCTCGCCGCCTGATAAATCCAGATGAACGGCAAAAGGGAAACGAAGGTGACTAGCGTAGCTGCGCGATCCGAGATTCGAACTCGGGTCCCTCGCTGATCCAAGAGGTGATGGGAAGCGAGAATTCTAACCACTAAACTAACCGTGCTAGAAACACCTGTTTGTTGAAAGAGAGTCGTTTTCGGCTTGCCTAACAGGCTGTAGGTGGGCCTTTTGGCACTAGCTGAAGCCTTAAGTTCCGTGAGGATCGACAGAAGGGGAGTCATCGACCCGCTCAACGCCTCCATAACAGCATCCACCACGATGGGGCCACGACGGAGCCTCAACCCTCAACACACCCACAAGGTCAGATTCCGAACCCCAATTTCAATAACAACTCAGCTTGATTAGCTCAGCTAGTTAGAGCGTCGTACTAATACAAATCCCCTATATCCTATAATACGAAGGCCAACAGTTCAATCCTGTTATCGAGCAAGCTTCTTCTTTTTGCCTCTTGCGATACAAGGCTCACTTTTTGGCACCGATGAGATGAATCAAAGGTTGTGTGCGCTGAAGCAGCGTGGTGGAGACACAAATCTGCCCTGTACGATGGCAGCCCTAGCTCGGTAGCGCTGGGGTGCCGTTACTGCCATTTTCCAACCTTTGGACTTCTCTGTCGAACTTATCGCGACCGGAAATCAGAGACGTGCATCGTCGAGGAGTCCCCGGAGCCAATCTAGTGACCGAGCACCCGGGGACTTGTACCAGAACTGCCCAACTCAATACCCACTCCACCAGTCCAAGATATAAACGTCTGCCGGGGTTTCCACCCGAATGAGCTTCCGGGTTCGTAACACTCCGAGTCAAGAGCATTATAGTTTTGCAGTACAGCAAATAAACTAATATTTAACCCGTCACTCACTAAAAGGTGGTACCCGCGCTTTGATCTCTCACTGTGTTCTTTTTACCCAGCTTTGACGTCTAAGTGCAGGACATGCACGATTCTCTCTCGTCTCATTATACACAAGTGTTGGTTCTTTGGGAAGCCGCTAGCTTTCGCGATAATAATTTGTATTCAAAGCCTGATTTCCCACCATCATGCCTTGTCAATCTCAAACAATACAGAACCTCCCCACGGAGCACTTTCACCTCCAAAAATCTTCCTTCCTCAGGCACTGGAGCCGCTCACCCTTAATCCGTAAACATGGCCCTGCCGCACAAGCGCATACAACTTTATTCAGCGCATTCCCTAACAAGAAGATCCATCCCATCGGTCCCATTCCAGTTGAACCAACCCCAGTAACCCCGCCCAGAACACAACCCCCCTACGGGCCGCACGTCTTTTGAGTTTCCGGCTTAGAATTACACCACAGATCGCAACTTCCCATGGGCACCGTAATATAACCCCCGACGGTGCAATACAACCCGCCCTGGAAACAATATGGTGTCATCGGATACAGGGTTATGGCAGCGCAGGGATCCGGCGAGCATCTTATCTGTTTGAGGCGCGGGAAGAGCGTTGGCGGGTTGTGAGAACTGCGCGAGGAGGATAGCCACGAGGCTCAAGGCCTGGGCGCAAAATGGGAGGCTAGGGAGCATGATGTCTTTTTGAAGATGGACGAGCCGATCAGCGGTTGGAGGATACGTGGAGGGTGATGCAAAGATCGGAGAGAATGGTTGAAGAGGGCACCAGGACGTGATGTTGGTATTTGGATATTTATAGCATTCAAGCCGTCTAGTTTTAAGAGCTGGCCTACTTACATTGCTGAATGTGCTACTGGCTTGGGGGAGGTATGCTGCTGATTGGATGTTTTGTTTTATATCAGGCCAGTTCAAACCAGCCCCGCAAACTTAAATGTCGGCAAATTACAGCTCAGGGCCGTTGGAAAGCTAATAGCAGCTCCCTTATCTCAGCTCGCCTATTCCAAAATCTCTATCCTCACCTAAACAATACAAAACCTCTCCACCGGCACATTCCACCTGCAAATATCATCCTCCCTCGACTCCCGGAAACACTCCCCCCTCATGATCCCATGAACATACGCCTCCCCCACCAGCGTATACCTGCCCTCGGCTCCCTTGACAGGCCTTAGCAAATGCGGTACTCTCGCCCCCGGGAAAATCACGATGACATCTCCCTTCTCCGCTTCACTAGGAACAATCATCAGGAGCCTTCTCCAGTCCGACACCGCAAACTGCCTACCCTTCGTTCGCTTCATCACTAACCCGAACGTTTTCTGTGACGACAATAGTTGTTGGGCCTGTGCGAAACGACCTTCTGCTCGCTGGAGTATCGCCATCGCTGAAGAAACCGTGCCCGCATATTCGTCAATGTTGCATAGATACTTGAAGAGATAAAGATCGAGCTCTTGTATCGTGTCACTGGACGCCGGGAAGGACATGATATCGTCGTCGCATATGAGCGTGCGCAGGATAGCCTGATCCAGCGGTTCCTCGGTTGGTAAGTAGATGTCGTTGTTATGGGCTTGGTACCTGCTGGCTCCTGCCATCTCCCGGATTTCGAGTAGCCATGCTTGCATCTTCCGGGCGTGTTCTTCCCGTAGTGATTCTGGTGAGCCAAGAAAAGCCATCCGCTGGATTGGAATCTCTTCCGGCGAGGGACCACCACGATAGGCGGTGTGGGGGTTGGTGTTGTCGACACGCTTGACCGTGTCGATGACGAGGCCTTGAAGGACTATCGCCCCCTCTTTGCCATCGAATCCTATTAGACTAGGGATTTCCCCTCCCGCGCCGCCCGCTTCGTACCCACAGTTCAAGTTATCCATCGGATACAGCACCGGGAGCTGCGACAAGCCCGGAACCCATGACGGCGCGCCGTCATCATCCGGGTTGTTCTTCCCAGCAACGCCAAACAAGGCAAGATGTCTGTCTCCCCCATGAGTCAAGATAGCCAACGCGACCTGCTTGTAGAGCTCCTTCACCGGTAAGCTGTAATCCGGCTGCAACGCCTTGACCTTCTCATTCCACTCCGGATCCCGAATCAACCCACACAAAGCCCAGACCTTGTCGTGCGCCATCGTCGCCTCGGACTGGGCACACTCCACCAGCAGGTCCGGCAACGAGAGCATCCCACAGCGGACGGTCTCCATCCTCCCAGTTGACAACGGCACGCACGCGGCTTCGCCCGGGCCAGCCCGATACGTTTCATGCAAACCGTAAAGCCTGCCGATAAAGTCAATTCCGAACTTCCCCCCTCTGAAATTCCTATTGTAAAGCCCCTCGTCTCTCACAAAGATGGGCGTGACCCCTTCCTCGGGCATCTTGAACAACATCACCAGAGGACCAAGCACATCAAACGGTATCTCGGACCGGCCGTAGCGGATGGTGACGGACTTGGCTACGACCATCTCCTGTATGATCCAAGCTCTGGTCCAGAATGGTTGCTGAACAAGCCCGAAGAAAGCCTTCCATGACTCTCGTCTTTCTCGGTACGGGAAGTGGTCTGAGCGATCTAGCTGGAGGAAGCTCAAGGGACTGCGGCGCATAGACATGTAAAGCGCGAGGTCTCCGATGAACCCGGCAGCGAGATCTTCGCGTTCGTCGACGCCGGGGAAGGCGATTACTCGGTGGGCGCCCCTGTAGATTGTTGTCATTAGCGGAATTTGGTGCTCTTTCTCGGATGGTGTTTTTGCGGGTCTCTCGGGAGGGCGACCAGTCTGTGAAACTTGATCTTTCGGTCTCGGGTCCGTTTGGTCAATGCAAATGGCATCTATCCAGAGATAGCGAGTCCCAAAAACGGGGGCTAGCTGGGTGATGACTCGGTAGATGGTGGGACTGATGCCGAGCTCCCGTCCATCAATCTTCAGCGAATTCGTTCCCCGCTCTTCCAAAGGGTCCCACATCCATGAGATGGCCTTGTAACAAATGGTTGTCTCGATCGGCTCAACAACCAGCGAGCAAGCGAGACCTTCAATCCCAACGTTGAGTTTTAGCAGTCGGAAGTGGGTGCTGGGGGATTTTATCGGAGTGTGTTGGAACAAGACACCTTGAGGTGGTCTCGCGGCAAGAACCGTGTTTTCCGCCCGGATTTTCCGATACCTCTCCAAGGCGTCTCTCGCCTCATCAAAAACCCGCAAGACTCCAAAGAGCAAAGGCCGTAAGGCGTGTCTGGTAACTCTCAACCACAATAAGTTGAGACGTCCTTGGATCACCTTCCAGCGTCTCGGGCCGACGTCCTCTTCCCACCAGCCCAGCCCAAAGGCTATGCCGGCGACCACCACGAGGCCCACTACGCAAATCCACCAAAGGGTGTTCCACCCCAGCCAGGTTTGCAGGACGTAATAAGTGCAGCTCAAGGCTGAAATGGACAGTAGGAAACAAGCCACTGCGCGAAACCGCGGATCGATGCGCAGGCCATTGGCGAGGTCCTCGTCGGTCTCATACCTGGTATCGGGTCTTTGATGACAATACCATTGCAGATAGATCACCGAGCCACTGAGAACGTCGGGCAGGTAGGGCAAATTAGGGAAAAGGAAGCGCAGGGGGGTTCGAAGTACGCTGGTGAGCATGACGGTGAACACAGTCCCGGGGACCGCCATCTGGAGGATTGCCGACCATATTTGGTCGATGAAGACGACGAGCGCGGAGCGAAATTTGGGGTGTGTCGTGTCGAACATTCGTCGCTCCATTAATGCACTGACCAGCGTTTTGACGTCTTGGAGTTCGAGGAAGGCGCAGTCGGTGCGAAATATGCGAAATGTGCGAAATGGAACTCTGCGGAGGGAAGGACACAGGGGAGCTGGTCGTTCGTGCGAAGCAGCCGCGTCCACAAGTCAAAGTCCTGAAGTTGGATAGAACGCACAACAACAAATCCAGGATGCAGCTGATCTTGAATTGTTGAACGTCAAGATTGAAACCGTGGCGCTTGCTCAGGGGTAACTGTCTGGAGGGGTTGCGCCACATTGGTTCTGGACCTCGATATTGAGAGTTCCAGCGAATCAGAAGGACACTGCGACCGTTCAGCTCGACCTCAGCCCCTGATCCAGACGTTGTGCAACCAAATGCCACCAATGACGGCGGGCACTGTCCAGATTGGGAGAAAGAGCATTCTAAGTACCTTATTTAGACACCTAGGAGGGGCCACCCCTCAATGAAACGACCCCACAATGCAACATTGCGATCGGCGCTCCCCCTCGACAACCACCTCCTTTCCGACTGCCCTCATTCCTCCAATTTTGCTGCAAACACCACCAAATTCAAGATGGCGACTCCCCATGAGCAGAAAATACTGTCGGCAATTGAAGAGGTTCGAAATGGCGCAGATGAGGCCGAGGCAGCGGAGAACAACGTGTCAAAAAGAAAGGGGTTCCGGCCAGAGGCCGGAACGCGCAGTCGGAGGTGTGGCCATCAGAGCTGAAAGGAGCTCATGGGAGCTGAACTGACGGAGTCAGTTCAGCTGGTCGGAGCCACAGTTTGCCACCACTATTGCCGCCACGCAGTACTATAATAGAGGCTCTCTGGCAAAGCCAGAGAGCCGACCAGAAGGAAATTCAATCAAGCAGTTGCAACCCCCATCAATCACAGAGATTCCAGTGTGCAGTGTTTCTGACATCTTCTGACTCGCAGATTTCGGCCAAGTACACAAGCGGTCTAATCATTCCACCCTAGCCCTGAAGAGTACCGAATTCGTGCGACTGCTGCACCACCTCTTGGTCAGCGGCGGCATTAGCGATCGCACTAACGGCTGGCGCATCGAAGCTCCCCCGTACCCGCGCCCGAAGCTGCAAACCTGCCACGAGGTCCATGGTCCCCACTCGAGCTTCCCACGGTCTCGAACCAACAATAACAGACCCAACGAGACGCGAAACATGTCGGCGCCGCACATTTCGAACGGAAAGTGCTACTAGGCGGAGAACACAGTAACCAAAAGAGATTTCATCCCCTGCGGCAACGATGCGATATAGGCGTAGCCTGTTATCTGCTTTCCATCGAGAGGAAACTTTAGCCCGGGGGGGGGGAGGGGAGGGACTGAAAAGAGGCCGCTGAGGCTGTGTGTGGCGATGGTGTGTGGGATCACCCTAGCTCAGGGAAGAACCAGGGGAGGCTGAGGACAAATCAGCCACAGCTCACCCCAGCTCAGGACGGCGAACGAAAAAGGAAATTTCGAGTGCCCAGATTCGTCGCAGACAACCAGGCTGTTGTATGTTTCAACGAGAAGCGGGAATCTCTATGCTAACCTGTTTTCTTTTCCCCACAAAACCGACTGCTAGAGTTTGACATTGACCTCGAAAACTCAGTCCATTGAGCTCCTCTCTACCTACGTTGCCTTCCCCGCAGCCTCCAGCTTCTCAACCCTATCCTTCGCCCGCTTATACCCCTCATTTTTTTCCAACCGCTCAGAGTAAACCTGTACTCTTTTATATGGTCCCAGCACATTTCCTTTCTCCAGTCCCCCAAACCTTGCCGGCGCGATACCCAGCGGAAAGCTCAGGAGAATATCCACGGCTGTGAGATCCTCGCCACAGATATAGGGACCGCCGTTCGGAGCAGTCTCCAGCTGCCCTTCCAGGAAAGACAGATGCTTTGTCACATTGGGCTTGACGAACGCGGTGTACAGCTTGTCTGCTAGCAAGGAGGCGACAGGGCGAAGAATGAATGGTATCTTGGGCCCTTTCATCACATTAAGGAGGAGTGCCACCGTAAACGGTGGCATCAAGCTTCCCTCGGCATAATGCAGCAAGTACTGGTACCGCATCCACGCCTCCGTCTCTCCGCCGGGCTTGCCCTCCTCACCGGGTCGATAGCGAGGCGGCACAGCAATCTTTGTCCCGTGGGCGAAGTGCTCGCATAGGTACTGGGCGATGAAGCCACTCTCGACCAGGACGGTTTCTTTTTCCTGGCCCGGGAAGGTGATGCCTATCGCCGGGGACTTGCCGAGAGGGTGTACCTTCTCAAGCTCGGGCGGGGCGAACCTGTTTTCGTCGCGTTGGAAGAGGACGACTTCATAGTCGAGGTTGAGCTCTTCCAGCAACCAGACGATGCGCTGGGCGCGCGATTCGTTGAGCCTGGCTGGGTGTTAGTGCGCTGCGAGGAGTGATTATCAAGAGACACTCGCCAGTAAAGCGTGACCTTTGGTTTTTCCGCAGCAGAAGAAGCCATCGCTGAAACACTTGACTGCTTTGACGCCCCTTCGGCAACTTTCGTGGGTGTTGAAAGCGTCCGGCTTTGTAGTCGACTGTAAGAGCTGAGTCATCGCCCGTTCCATAGGTACCGATGTCGCCTCCGAGCATCCGGACGGCGATTGCGCCTATTGGATGGTTGCTTCGTTCTCGCATTCGCTAAGCAAACCCGATTTGGGCATTCCGACAAGAGCCGTCTTCGAGTTGTTCCGATCTGACGAACATATCTTTCGCGGTGAAGAACTTCGCACACCAGTGGTCCAGGAGAGGGAGTTTGCAAAATACCTCTATGCATTCTGGGTAGATTGGATTTATTCGTTTAACCAAGACACAACAGCACGGCATCGATGATCATTGAGCGCCGGCACCAGCAGACCTCAGTTCTCTTCCTTCGAGCTTGTACAATGATGGAAATGATTCAGCTTTCAAATTGTGCATCAAGGCTTCCGACGGGTCATGACCCGGTATTTGCTTGTAGTCTGTTCGCAAGGTCACTGGTAAGCTCTTATCACATCGTGTTCCTTCCCTCCCAATGGACCACGGCGCGGCCGCTTGTCCCACACGGCAGCTTCTGCGGCAGGTACCGCCCACCTCGAGCCATCGAAACTCCTCATCGCTTGCACCTCGACACCGCAGAAACACAGGTCGTGGTCTGAAGGGCTTGATCGGTGCAATGGAAACCTCTTCAGAGCGAATTATTACAACCCCATATTATCGGCACGTCGGCTTGACCAGAAGACACCACATATGCCGACAAATCCGAACTGTCCTCTGGGGGAGGGCGCAAAATTCTGTACGCCTCCCACCAACTCTTCCATGCGTAGTGCGGACTCGGTGGGCCAAGCTTGTACACGCTATGGTTATGGAAGTGTTTGTAAAGGCTTTGGGGCACCGAAACGCGAAACTCCCGCAGCGTCGCCATGCTCCGAACCATTTCGTCCAGCGGCTTCAAGAGCAATTCCAGCAGGTCAACTTCCTCGGGCTTTTTGTAGCCGATCGGCGCCCCTGTTATCGCTAGATGAAGACTCCTCAGTCCCGGAAACACCCCCGGGAGCGCCGCAGCAAGAGCTTCGTACCTTTCCAGCCCGCCATCCGGCGGATGGTCCTCAGCTAAGTTGTGAATTGTCTCCTGCGCACCCCACAGTCGCAGCGCCCAGACTAATTCAACCTTTGCGACAGTCGCTAATCGCTGAGAAGGCACTACCTCGGGTAGATGCCGACACAGATAGGTTCCCTGAATATGGATCCTATTCGTCCCATACAAGACCTCGACCCCCTCGACGTACGCCGCACGACAGGTCTGAAGCCATCCCATAACGCCGAGAAGACATTTATCTGGCGCCTCGCCAGGCCAGAGCGTGCAGTCCACGCGCCAAGAGGCAAGACCGGAATGACATATGTCGTCCCATGCGGGATACTCGTCAAACTCGTCGATAAAGGGGAGCGGTCGATGGCAGACGCTACTGTGCCACTCCCATTGGCGCGGCTTACTGGTGTCGCGGGCGTCAGGTGGATGCGTGTTGGCATGTCTTGGACGCTGATCCCCGGGGGCTTGTTGTTGCGATGAGCCGTTCTTGCCGTTGCTGCTGCTACTGTTCCCGCCGACGCGGCGGTAGATGGGCTTTTTCTGTGGTTTGGGATCCCGGATTGGATGGGCCAAGCGCAGGTCCAGGTGGACCGTTCGACTGCCGAATGCTGCGATGAGAATTTTACGACGGATCTCGGGCGGGAGGGTCTGGAAGAACGCGCTGGCGGAGGTTGCGTTGTCATCGGATGACGTGCTGAGCCGTCGCGCGCGTTGGGCGGGCAGTGATGGCAATGGCGGGGTCGCGTTGCTGTCACGGTCTACCTTTCGTCGCAGCCATTGCGACAGGGAACTGGACATCTTGAGAGTCGCAAGGTGGATTTCCTGGTGAAAATGGATCGTGATGATCTCGCGTGTTGAGGTTGAAGAGATGAAGTTGGCGGAGCGACGTTGAAGGATTTACGGCGCAGCATTAATTAGCCGGCTCCTCGGCGGCGACGTTTCATTCGATCTCACGAAAAGCAAGAAGGCGCTACCATGGAGCGCACAGGCAGTTCATAAGTGAGTTCAGCTCAAACAAATTCTCGTAAAGTGTTTGCTCAATGTTTGGCTAGCAGCTCTCCGGGGCACTGCACAAGTCAGTGAATAGATCATAAGTAACAACTTATCAATAATGGAACTCGACACAAGGAAGACGCACACGATTTACTGCCACCCTAGAGAGACAGCAGATTTCTCTATGCTGTCGAATGGGCATAGGGGATATAGACCAAGGTTCGACTGTATCGGCAAGAACACCAGCACAGAAATTCAGCCGTGGTGATGTACCACTATGGGAGACAAGGCCTTTGTGGAGCTCAGTATCGCAGCTGCCGCCCACTCATCAAAATGTAGGACCCCCGTGCCCGAGTCAGTTGCCATTCGTAGTAGGCCAAAAGGAAAGCTCCGCCCACGCACAAAAACGATTTGGCAGCAAAAAGAGAGCGAATCGGACCCTAAGAGGCCTGCAATGATCAAGCCCGGGCTCGATCCGGAGACCTTCAGTGTGTTAGACTGACGTGATAACCAACTACACCACTCGACCGTATGCGCTTTGCTCGTTGTTGAAATGCAACACCTTTCGACACGATAGAAAGCAGCATCGCGGATGCCGGGAAATGTAGCCGCAACATGGGCCTTAAGATCACTGGACCAAACACCCCTTCAGCCCTGTGAGACCTGGCCGGCCGGCCGGCCGTGACTGTCCAGCTCTTCTATTTTTATGAGAAGGATTGACGACCCGTTTCAGCTGCATCGCCATGCTGACCGACATGAGGCTCTGTTGAGCGAACAACGAGTCATATCAACCCCAAGCTCAGAGTTTTATGCCATTGTCTAGCCAACACCAAATCAGGAGAACTAGTCAGCACTTGGTGGCCATTCTGAGGCCACCACCGCCCTGTTCTCATTCCTCGATCATGCCTACCCCTTTGCGACCAATATGTGGTGCACGTACCTCAGCTTTCCCTGCAACACCCTAAGCAAGTAACTCTCCACCGTTTCCTTTCCTTCAAACACGACATTAACACCCCCTACCACCTCATCAACCACAAACCTCTTCTCCGCTGCAACGAGCTCCTTCCCTGCCTCCTCGCCCTGCAACCGCCCATTGCACGTCTCAGGACTATACACACTACCCTCCAACCTCGAACAAGGCGCTCCAAACGGAACCGCCTCCGCCCCTTTCACCTCCCCCAACCACCCAAGGAACGCATCCGCGGCGGCTAACAGCCCTTCCCGCCCCGTCCGCTCAGTCTGCGAAATAGCTTCCCAGTCCTCCCCCTGAACATACCCCAATACCGCGCTCACATTGAACTGCTTACTCCCCTCTGAGCCCTTCACGACCAGTATCTCCACCCGATTCGCCTCGAGACTAATCCCATCGCTCTCTCGGAACCCAAAGTGGATCTGCGCACCAATCACATGGGGTTTCTTCTTGTCGGTGATGATCAGCTCCGTGTAGACGGCGCAGTTCTCTTGGTCGATGAGGGTCGTCTCTTGGTCGATTTCGAGGGGGATGGAGAGGATTGAAGAGGCGGGCGTGGTGGGCTTTCCGTTCTGGAGGAAGGTGTAGTTGGGGGAGAGGGCAAAGGAAGGGTCTAGCTCGCCGAAGGTTTGGGCTTCGCGGAAGAGATCGGCTGCGTTGCGGAGGGGGTAGTACTGGCAACGGGCTTGGGCGGAGACAAGTGGGAAGAGGAGGGCGAGGACGGAAGTGAGGATGGCGGTGAGGGTGGAGGGCGCCATGGTGAGAGGTTCGCTCGCTTGCTTCACCGAGGAGTACCTGGTGTTCTACTGCTGACACGTGAATAGAGACAGTTTTGACGCCGGGATGGGGGCGGTTTGAATGACTAGAGCTGGTCTGCCTACTAAATACCCGGGTTGTGCCCCGCGATATGCCACGAAGGGACCGGGTCGGATCGTGACAGAGTGCCTTTCGGACTTTTGTCTTGACGTGCAGGAGGATATTCTGGACCCCGCGCGGGAAGAACTGTCAGGCAATCTGATCCCCGGTCTGCTTCTATGCCTCGGGGGCGGCGGGGAGGGATATTAGCCAGAGCGTATCCAAGTGAGCCGAGTCCACTTGTTTAGCCAGATTGTGGTCTGTGGCAATACGGCGATGGTACCACCATGGTCGTACAGCAACATGTCAGTTTTGGGTCGACAGGTCTTGGCTGTGCGTATCATGAGCCAATATGGGTTGAGTCCGAGTGCGAGCTGGCTTCCGGTGAGTGTTCCGGGGAAGAGTGTTGAATGATCCGCGCGTGCTATGCCTGACTCGGCCAAGTTGTGACCTGACGTGCCTTAGTGAAAGTGCCTCACAGCATCAGGTGATGTTTTCAGGAGGAGAAATCAATTGCCCATTCGAAACTGGCGGCCTGTGGATGCCTCTTGGGGCCTGAGCTATCTGGGCCTTCAAAACTGGCCGCATTCACAACTCGGCTGCGCCTCCCACAAATCACCAAACTGAGCCAAGTGAACATGATCCCCGTAAAATTACCTCTCGAAAGAGGTTTGGGGAGACTGGGGCCGCCGTACTGCGACGAGTCCCCACGATGCAAAACAGCGAGTATGGGCCGCGGCAAGGTGGCGGGGAGCCTGCCCTGGTGTAAGTGGCCGTGGATCGAATCATCCCCGTCGATCGATCAAGCAATGCACTGCACAGAACCAGCGCCAACGCTTCGAGAACACCGCCGCACCCGTCGCAAACCGTTTGTAACTTTAATCACTCAGGGGGCCGCCCCGCTATCTGAGATTGTCAACTGCATTGCCGGGGATTTGGCATCCCTCCGCAACAAACCAACGGCAATCATAGGGCACAAGCGTGCCGTTACGAGATTTGAGAAAAGCCCTTGTCACGCCGCTCGTTCAACCCCCAACCACTGCGGATCGACCTGGCTGTATTCAACCTGAAAACTGATCATCGACGACATCGGGCACTCCGGGCTCGGTTCGAGAACCAACAATGGAGGTGTAAGCCAGCCATCAGTTTGCCAGCGCCCCTGAGACACGCAGGGGGGTGTGATGTGATTGATGATCATCGCGAGGTCCAGGTCGATGAAGCTGCCACAAACTAGCATTTTCGGTGCTCCCTTTGGTCAGGCAGAAAATTATCCCCCACCCGCAAATATCGGGTAGTAGCCTCGACTCGACAGTTGGAGCCGTGCGGGGGCGCTTGATAGGCTTGTGTACCCGGGTTGGAGTGCGGATGGGCGCGGATAGAGCGGTAGCCGGGGAAAGGCAGGGGAGGAGAGGGGGACGTTTCTCAAATTCGAGATTGTGTGTTTGCTGCTCCTGCGAGGCGCTGGCGCGCGTAAAGCAGAGCCGTCGTCGTTGTCGCCGCTACTGCACGCGATCAGATTTTCACAGTCATCGCACGGGTCCTTCCGCTCTGCACGCGAGGTAGGCGCGCTGCAGGGAGGAGTCGGGGAACAGAGCCGCCGACTGCCGATGTGTGCATACCAGCGAGGGATGTGGGGAATGGGGGCCGATTTACTATAATTTGGTGTGTGTTTCCAACCTGTTTTTCTTTGCCTCTTCGCATAATTGCCCAGCTGTTGGCAGTTTGCGGCCATCGAATCCTGGGCGAGGAGGGCTGTTCTAGCGAGGCCAGACCGGAGGGAGAAAGGGCGTCCAGCCAAAGAGGGACGGGATTCAGTCCCAGCTAGAAGGGTGGCCAGTTATGAGGGCAGAAGCTGGCGCTTAGTGGTGGAAATCGCTGTATGTTCTCCAGGCCAGCACACGCTGCCGTCCAATGCCTGCTCACCAAAATGATTGCGCCATACAGATTGGACCAGCCGCCTAGCCGCCGGCGCGCCTGTCGCCTAGTAGAGTAGCAGCCCGCGCAGCGAGTCGCACCCGTGGACCCACGAAAAACGCCTCACGGCCGGGTGTCATCCATACCCATGACTAGGGGGCTGCACGCCTCCAGACCTCACTCTACCCTCCCCTCGAGGATAGCCAACACCGCTGCGCCGAACCGGCAACCCTCCAGCATGGCCCGACCGGGATTTGCAGGGAGTACGACGAGGTCAGCGACCAGCAGTCCACTGGTCACTGCACGGCCGATGGGGCCAAGCCGGCGTTAGCTCCACTGCCCCTCCATGCGGTTAGCCCTGAGGACAAGCAAGGCATCGCCCAGACCAGACAAATCCACCACGGTTTTCCTATGTGTTTTATTTGATATCCAAGCACCAGCCGTTCCCGGCACTCTGGAAATGAATGCATTGTTGCATCGCTAGCCTGGAGATGGGCACATTTCTGCAAACATGGAGGTTGAGGTGACTCCACGTCAGTAGGCACAGTCACACCCCTTATCCACTTTCTCTCAGAGGTACCTTCCTTCCTCACCTGCGCACCTTTGCTATGGCCACATCGATGCTGTCCTTGTGTCACAAGCCCATATCTCACCATGGTGGCCTCTGCTGCTTTCTCCCTCCTTGCGATATCAAGGCGCCGCTGGCTTCCTCCCTCGCGGCGAGGATTCGATATAAAGCTAGACTTTCCCAAACGAGACGAAGCCTTCACTTACACACGCATCAAGTACCTCACCACCACAGCTACATCACCACTTCATCACCAACATCAATCACTCACTCAAGCTTCAACCCGTTGCTCACTTCCATAAACAATCATCGTTACCGCCTCCGGCTTCTCATCTGCCATCATTCCATCCTTCATCCTTCCAAGCCATCCTCCATCCTTCAACAACATGTGCAATTTTGAGCAAACAGTATACGCCTGCGGGCACGTCGGCGAGGTGAAGCCCATGGCATACTCGTGCAAGATCTGGGTACGATGCACATACGGCCCGTGCCGCTACGACAAGCGCAAGGACAAGGTGTTCAAGGTTATCAGCTACGAGGACTGCCCGCGTGACCGGGAGCTCTTTGAGTTTGTGGCCTTCTGATAGCACGGCGGCCCTCCCTCCAATGGGGAGCATCGGTTAGGCATGGCGCTGGTATTTTTGTTCCTGGTTTTGATTTCGATTCTATTCTTGTGCTACCTATCATGCAAGTCACTACCTTCCGTTGGTCTCAATCGGCCTCAACCGCCACTAACTTTAGATGGGGACACAAAGCTAACAACGTGGCTGCTCCGTCTCAGTTACTTACTACATTTACTCGGCACATCCTGATGCAGGCAACGGTTACACTAGCGCTACGTACACGAGGAAGCGCACTTTGGGAGGAGCGGGAGAACGACCGGGACGCCTTCTCGGGTATCGGGTACGGACGGGTACACCATCACGCTCGCTCTTCGGGAGGATTATGCAGATTTGGCATGGCCCACTAGCGGTGTGGCCATGAGCGTTCTTATTCGGTGGACTCATGTTTTTCGCTTGTACTTTTGTCCCTCTCTCTTAGACAGCTCAAGACACCTTACCTTACCTCATCTCATCTTGCTTATCTTACCCTACCCATCCATCGTGTCTTTCGCATGCCCGGTCATCACTTCAGTGGATTCTGATACTTCCAGACCCAGATCTCACGTCACATCGCATCAGCCCAACAACTTGAAAAATGATATAACCAGACACTGAGCAGTCAGTCTGCGTGCGTGTAACTTCCATCACATGTAGATGCCAGTGAGAAAAAAAAGCAAGACCCTTGATTCCATGACTGTGCCGTGAGGCCCCCATCAGCCACTATAGCTCCACCTTGCCAATGACGGGCAAGGCAATTTCTCCACGATCTTTAATCTGTCCGAGGATGCCAATCGTAGCCACGCCGGGTTCCAGGAGGACTCGGACTTAGCGGCCGTGTCCCATTCACCAACAACCCGAGAACTGCAAGGACTGCAAGGACCCCCACACGGGCCAGTAATGATGATGCCTTTGACGTCCGCTTCGTCGTGCCCTTTTTCCCGTCTCTCTCACTTCGTTGCGGCGTAGTAATCAGTTGCATTCCCCCATCGGTAAAAGGCAATCGGGCTTGTTGGCTGTTAACCCCATATCGACGATGCCATGCCGGCCTCGGGTTGTTAGGCATTTTGCGCAGGTCTACATCGGAGCACGACGCGGCAGTTGGAGGGCTGTTGGAGGGCTGTTGGAGGGGGCCGTTCGGGGAAAAAACGCCCCAGCAAATCGCATCCCTGGGCACCTTCCCTTCCAGCGCTTCCAGCGCTTGGCTTTGGCGTTCCTGGACTGGACTGAGTGGCTCGGCCCCCACTGCCGACCCCACCACACCACTGCAGCTAACAAAGAGGTTCGCAAGCCCTGTCCGACAAGAAACGGCCAGGGCAGGCAATTGCAGGGGACCATGCATGACGTGTTTCACACGATAACCTCAATCCAGCAGGTGCAACAACCAGGGCCTTGCATCACCAGGAATTGAAGATTATGGGCTAGAACCATGCAGCTTGACGTCGCCGCCCGATCATGTGAGTCTTGGCTCCCAGTGCGGCTTCTCCAGTTGCGCCCCAACACTGCGTACGCTGGGCGACCGTGTTGGCGACCGACCCAACCACGGCAGCGAGAACCTGCAGCAGAGTGAGCCGTCGTGCCGCGTGTGCCACACGCCGACGTCCGAACGCGCACCTATTGCACCTGGAGGAACGACGACCGACCACGCCTCGCACCCCTCCTTTTTCGCGCACTGCGCGTCCACCAAGACAGCATTTTGCACACACGAGAAGCACACCTCGGGCCAATGCAAGCACCCGACCTCGGGGGGAGCTCAGCCGCAAAGGTGCCGCCATCGAAGAGGGGCAGCGACAGTCCAGGGCCCAACGTGAGGGGCAGAGACGCAGAGACGCAAAGCATTGAGGCAAAGCATTGAGGGGCAGACTAACGTTAGGGCACTGCATGGAATGAGGCACAGGTCGAGTGCAGGTTGGCCAGCGTGTGGAGCTTTCGAGCCGTCCCCGCCCAAAGCTACCGACCACGGTTGTTTCGACCACCACGGTGCCCAAAACAAAACGACCAGAGCCCGGGACGTCAAAAAGGTCCCCGATGGTCTCCTCCAGGGGGGTGCGCATGATATATCCTCCCGAAGCAGGAGAGAGCAGGGGACAGCAGGGGAGCGCCCGAAGTCGCCAGGGCAGCACAGCGTGACAAAAAGGGAGGCGGGCTGCCTGCTCAACGACCTACTGCGAGCAGCTGCCCAGTGACTGCCATGCGCAGTAGGCCGGGACTGCGCAGGCCCCGGACCGTGATCGGGATGCAGCGGCGTGCAGAGGAACTGCATGTTTGTCCAAGTTTGCCTGCCACTGTTTTGCACCACCAGCAGCAGCTCTGGTAGCAGGAGAAGACGCAACAACTTCCATGCAGTACGGCAACGTGCCAGGGAGCGCGGATGCCGACTGAAAAGCAAAAAGCATGAACCTAGTTGCCTCCCTATCTCGACGACATCCACCTTTGTTGACCAACGGACGATGGTCGGCAGTTCCACCAAAAGAAAAAGAAAAAAAGAAACCCCAGCACGTTCGTGTGCCATTGCAAGCTAGCTGCTCCTTCTGGGGCGCTGCCTGTGTGTCGGCAGCGGGATCGCCGCTACAGGGTCGACCCCCCCTCGCAATTACTACAAACCATGCAGTTGCCAACAGCATCTAGCATGAGCGCTTCGTCATCTGACCGTGCAGCCAGTCAGGCTGGGCCCTCCACCCTCCATCGGATCGGATGGGGAGGAAAAGTGGCGCGAAATTCGGAGGTGGGGAGCCTCGGCCGGGAAGGAACGGGCACCAAACCCAAGACGGGGCGAGAGCCATGAGTCCGAGTCCCACTGCGGTGCGGCAACCTAGAATGGTCAGCGAGATGGAACGATAAGCAAAATCGTCCCAAAGTGAGTTATTGCGCGGCGTCCGCAGCATCACGGGGCAAACGTCAACATCAGGTGAGGGGGTCTTCTGACCACCAAGCGTTCCTCACCTCAGCAACGACACTGACCTGTCCCTCGCAGGGCGGCGATATCACCAGACAGGAGGGGTTGATGGTGGTAGATATAGCGGGTTCCCCCATCCTACATATGCTGCTTGGCGAATTCCTACCTGAGCTCGGCCCTCCTCCAGCGCTCCGCCCCGTAACAACCACCGCCGCCAAACCCGGGCACCAGCAATTCCCACGACAACGGTAGGGACGCCCCGGGCCGTCTTGGTCATTCGCTTATTATGGCAGCAACCGGCACACGGACTATCCGGTCTGCCAACCCATGTTACACATACACGACCTCGGCGGGCCGGGGTAGGGACATAATCGTCGTCTTTGATGTAGTACAAGGTTACAAGCATCCGGGATCAACGGCGAGCATGACGCCACTGCCAAAGCAAGGCCGAACACGAGGAGGGCGACCACGGCGAGGAACTATTTTTTCCTAGATAAGGAGCTGTAAGTGGTCAGTTGGTCGAACGGCGCTGACGACCGGTGCGCATTTTTCGACCTGTCACCTTGCGAGCTCGAATCCTCTTGTCGTGCTGCTGCTCGACAGCCAAAAGATGCAACCCGCCCACAGAAAGCGTCGAGGTCTGAGACAATGCGAAATAGGATCCGGGCCTAAGCCCAGCCCTACGTCGCTGCGGTGGCCAACCACTTCAATTCCACATAATCACAGCATTGCACCAGTCATTGCCCGCCAGGTGCACACGAGAAATTGCTCATCTCACCGCTCGACAACGCGCTTCTAGGCGTTACCGAGCTGTCGGGAATTAGTCCGGAATAGTGGCTAATTGTTATGTATGAGCGTGAGCACCCCCGCTCTGTCCCCCGCGTCGATTTGAGCACCAACAACGGCTTGTCACTGCGCTAAAGACGCAAAGGGGACCAACAATGGGGCATTTCATCCCATATTTGATTCACCATCTCCGTATGTGGCCTCCGTCACGCCTAGTTCCATCCACTCGGGGAGCACGGGACCTCGAGCGAAGTAAGGATGAGGCTCTAACGTCTACCCATACTAGTATAAGAGACGGCTGTGGTTTGGACCTTCTCCCCTCCTCCCTTTTTGTACAGCACCATTTAGGGTTTTCAGACAGACTCGCTATCGGGAAGCTCCCACATCTTGCCCCCACGGCTTTGGTTTGATTAGGTAGTTCGTGCTACCCGCTCCTTCGTCGAAATCCGCCAGTGCTGTATCACCTCCTCACCTGTGTTCCCTGGCGTCTTCGGGACCCTTTGTTTCGACCCAACGTACAAGATGCGAATGACAACACCGACAACAACAGGCCATGTCGGCCATTTGGCCATTGAGAGGGAGATCGAAGTGGTAGAGCTCGACGCCGGCGAGGCTACTACGCGTCTTATCTCGGGCGGAGATGGTACCGTTGGCGTGCCGTGCTCAACCCTCAACAAAATCCTCTCACAGATGGCCATTATCGTTCCATGTAAGAACGAGCCTACCGAGACCATCAGAGGTGTGCTGATGGGCATCCCGCATCCCTGCACCGTCATCCTCGTCTCCAACAGCAGACGGAACTGTTGCGAGGATCGCTATGCCAACGAGGTGGCCATGCTCCGGGACTTTTGCCGGTACGGCCGCAAAGCCCTCGCAATCCACCAGAAAGACGCCATCGCAGCAGCTTCTATATCCGAGGCCGGTATGCCTGAACTTCTGGACTCCGCTGGTACCATCCGCAACGGCAAAGGCGAGGGCATGATTCTTGGGCTGGCCGTCGTTGCCGCTTTGTGCCAGGACATACAGTACGTCGGCTTCGTTGACGCAGACTCCAAGATCCCCGGGTCTCCCCACGAGTACTGCCGCATCTATGCATCCGGCTTCGCTGTCTCAGGTCACCCCTCTCCGTCTGAGCACGAGCACATCATGGTGCGTGTCCACTGGTCCGCCAAGCCTAAAGTCCGCGACGGCCGCATCGACTTCTCCGTGGCAGAAGGCCGCTCCTCGCTCGTCGTCAACAAATGGCTCAACCGCTTCCTCAACCTCGTCTGGGAGGATGGCCACTCTGTTCCAGTCACCACTGCCAACGCAGGCGAGCACGCCATGACTATGTCCCTAGCGCTCAAGCTCCGCATGGCAGGCGGTTACGCCATTGAGCCCTTCCACTACGTCGACCTACTCGAACGCCAGCTCCACCTCATTTCTACCCCCGGCACCAGCCCCGCTGCTAGCATCGCGGGTAGCGAGAGGGTGCAGAGTGATAGTGCGAGCATCATGTCTTCGCATTCCAGCACCAGCAGCCACTTGTCGTCTCTGGATGGAATTCCCGTACGCATCATGCAAGTGCGCAGTGCGAATCCGCACTTTCACAACGAGACGGAGGATGACCACATCACGGCCATGTGGAAGACAGGGTTGAGCACGATTTATCACCACTTATTGGCGGGGATTAGCGAGGATGACGACAGGCTAGTGGGCCTGAAGGCGGACATGGAGCGGTTCGTGGCTGCTAGTGGCAACCTCGGCTGTGGCGAGATGTATCTGGAGCCACCGATGGTGTATCCCCCGCTGGAAACGCTTGGTTTTTCGGTGCTTGCGGAGGGCTTAGTGCGGTCAGGGTCTTTGCAGCAGATAGGGGCTTAGCTTCACGCAGGTCGAAATCATCGGGGAGTAGGAGCGGGAGTTCTGAGGGCGTTTTTGGGGGAGGCGAGGAAAGCAACGATAGACTATGTGCGTCCCCGCGGACATGGTGTCGGTGTTCTTACTTCATGGGGGCTTGTGGCGGCTAGCTTTGCGTTTTTTTGCTACACTCGAGCATTATTATTTCGGGTACCCGGGGGAGTAGCTGGGAACAGATGCAGTAGGCTAGATATCTAGGTAAGGTACACGGCGGCGGGTAGATTGCTTTTTACGTTGTATTCAGGTTGCCTGTAGCCCTCTAGCGAGCATGCAGAGACACGACGTCATGAATGATAGACTGCGTTGAGTTGTGAATTTGATTTACAATGCAATAGAATCATCCAAAAGACATTGCAAAACCGATGTGGGACGCTGATATGAGAGTACCGTAACATGATGAGAGAAAAGGAGGGGGCTGTTGAGTCTGGAGTCGTGACGTTGATGGCATGGATGCAACAATTTCCCTCCCGTCACCACTCTCGGAGGAGGATTCATTTATTCGAACCTCCGGAAACCAACCAAGCAGAAACGAATACTTCCCCCGCATCCGCTAAGAACAAGTTGCGTCATCTACCTACCTACTTTCTGTCTTGTCTCGTGTTCCCAGCGACCCCAGCTTTTGCCACACGCTCATCGCACCATTCAAAGTCTTGTTCTCAACTTGTCAACCTGGAAAGTTCCCCTTTCCTGTATTCTCTGTGGGGGCCAAAGCAGGCGGGTACAGAAACCTCAAGGTTGGATGGACGTCAGGGGTAGCCAGACAGACAGCACGCACGCATGCATGTATGTATGCATGTAGGAGTATGTATGTGTGAGACCTGAACTCCCTATCCGAAGTGACGATTCAGCAGATCTGATTTCACGCTGACGCCAACGGTGCCTACACACCGCATATACACAGTACGAGCAACACCCCAGGGTCGGTCGGAACGGTCAAAATAAGCTCCAACCGTTGGCCGTTGGTGCCACATCCGTTCCGCTGCCGCTGCCGCCACCAACACGGCACTGGCACAGTACGTATTATGACGACGGTTAGACGCCGGGTAGATGCGGCATGCTACTTCGTCCTCCCTGCTTCGCACACGGTCTCTCGTACGGGTAGGGGACGTGGGCGTGCGGCTCAGCCTCCGCCCCTGCGCGCGCTGCAGTAAGGGAGCAGCACTCAGAGATTTCAGTTTTAATTTCTTGTCTAGTAGGCGTCTCTTTGCTGTAATTATGCCCGTGACAATTACCATCGGGAGCTGGACCAACCGCACCCCATACGTGTATCCCAATGCACACCACACCACGCACCGATCTGGTCTCTCCTTCTCTTGGCACCATTCCTCCCCACATGCCGATATGGCCTACCTCCTATGGCTTCCCGCTGCGAAACTGTTGTTCTTTTCGATATCGGTGGCATGCTCCTGACTGAGAGTCGAGTGTCAGGCATCCGGACGACATACTGCTAACCTCTACCAAAGCCATGCACTGGCCCCAACCGATCCATGATAGGTGTCACACAGATACACTCATTCAGGCAACAATGGCAACGATGCCGGCAACGAGGGCGAGCATACCGCCAACCTGGTTGGCAGACGCAGCACCAGTCGAGGACGCATCAGCGCGAGCGGAGGTCTTGGTTGCCGAGGACGAGCGAGTGACGCTGGCCATGGAAGACTCAGCAGTCTCCTCGGCGTCGGAGGCCTCGGAAACGAGGCTAGCAGCGGAGCCCTTGGTGGTCGTCGCACCCTTGGTGGAAGTCTTGGTCGAGGTGGAAGTAGCCTTGGTGCTGCTGCTGGTGGTGGACTTGGACTCCTTGTCGTCCTCGACCTTGGCCTCGAACTGTTGCGACTGGGCGAGGATGCCCATGTTCTGATTAGACACGCTCTGGAAGTTGAACTGGTAGGTTGTGTCGTCGTCGACGGTCTCGGTGACGGTGATGCTTCCCTCGGAGAGGTCGACCTCACCGAGGTCCTTGCTGAAGGGGGTGTGGCCGCTGGCCATGTTGGTGAGGAAGAGGTGCGCTTTGCGCGGGTCGGAGCTGACAGTGGACCAGGTGACCTTGACGCCGGCCGCAAGGTCAACGACCTCGTTCTTGGTGGGCGAGGTGATCTGGATGGCGCGCACGCAGGCGGCAAGGAGGGTGGCGGCGAAGATGGAGGACTGCATTTTGAGAGAGTGTTTGGTGTAAATAATAAACGTGTTTGGGCAAGACGAAACGAGTGGCTTGGGTAAAACGGGCGACTTGGGTAGACTGGTGAAAACGAAGGAGTCGACAGGATGTATCGAAAAGAGGAAGAAGAGAAAGCAGACAGCGGATCGTCTGGAAGACATCACTCAGCGATGGTGGATACCGCAAACCAAAACTCCACTGATCTCCTTACACGAGACCGTCAACGACTCCAGACGTGGACACGCAGAGGCTGAGGGCCCCACCGATGTGGTTTCTTTCAGCGCTATGCCGTCTGCCGGTGGCGACATCGACGGCTTGACTGGATTCCGCCGTCGAGACCAACGCCCGCCGTCCGTCACCATGGGCACCAAGATACGCACCGCATCGCTCTGTGACTTCTGCTGGACAATAAGCATTTGGACACCGTCTCTCCCCCCTTCTCCCAATGCGTCAAAGCCCGATAAGTTGTTCTTTTGGCGCCGACGTCAGGACTGCTGGCACGAGTCAGGCCGTCCCAAGCTTGCACGGCTTGTTCATGCAAACCGGAAACTGAAATAGGACCTGCTCCACATCGCTGTCCCCGTCTCCTGGGATATGCCAAGTTCGACAATCGGGGCACGGACGATCGACGACTCCCAGCATTGCCGAAAGAAATCTTCCGACCACACCACTCGGCCTCCCGTTCCTTGCTGGCCGCGAGATGCCCCGGTTGGCCCAACTCCCAAGGCATCCTCGGTGACACAACAACCGGACGGGCAAGAGCGGATCCCTGGCGACATACAAAGTCCACAACGTACCCCCCTTATACGATATAAATGCCGATATCGTACCACCCCACCCTCAGACGCCCCCATCACCTACCAGCGAAACCATCAAGAAATAGATATGGATCGACAAGATCTTGTAATTATTGCTGTTTGGTATCTCTTTTTACATGCCACCGCCGTCATACGTCCCCCGCCCCAACCCCCTTTAACTCTCAGCGCCTTGCTAACAATAAGGAACTCAAAAGCAAATGACAAAGCAGACCCCCGCACCAACTGCCCGGTTTTTGTAATGTACAAGAGCATGCACAATAAGCATTCCACGCAAAGAAAAGCCAGAGAGGGCGAAAGTCTAGAGGCTGCTGACGCGGCGATCTGGTACTAGAAGATCGCCGAAGTCTCGAACTTCAATGACATCTGATCCTCTGGCAGCGGTCTTCTCTCCTCGTGCTCGTGGCCTTCTTCGTGCTGGCATATCGCCGGGAGGTGGTGATGATGGCTCATCGACGAGGCCAGTAGATGCAATCCCTTGCACTGATTCGCTACCCCTTGCTTGACGAGGTTCCCGATGTACCTCTCGCTTCCGTCAAAGACATCGTAAGGAAAAATCATCGATCGCTCGCTGACAAACTTGCTCTGGTCGAAGGCCCCCTTCTCGAGCAGGATGACCGCGCACCGCAGGTACCGTGCCTCCATGTGGATGTCGGAGCGCACGTCGGTACGCTGGATGGCGTATTTGACGAGCTGCAGTGGCGTGTTGCCGCAGTTGTTAAAAACATTGATGGGCGCCTTGTGCGAACAAAGGAACTTAACGGCCGGAACGAGGCCGAATTCGGCTGCGTAGTGGAGCGCTGTGTTACCCTCGGTATCACGCGCGTTGAGATCGGCGTCGCGCGCTTGGTTTGCACCCTTTGCGCCGGCGATGAGCAACTTCTCTATCCTCCCCTCCATATCCTTGTCGGAACTGTCCCGACCCGAACCAATCCTATGCAGCAGGTCCATCAGCGGGGTCCGCTTGACGTTCTGTGCGCTACTGTCGGTGCCGTCCTCGTTTTCTGTGGGTGCGATCTGGACTTGGTGGCTTTCGCAATGGGGACAGCCATGCATCCATGACATACGCCCTGAATCCGGCGTCGACGTGTCTCGTGTGGACGAGGCCTTCGAGGAGGTGCCCGATTCAGAGAACTCGGGGAGGTATCGACGGATGAACTCGGTCTCGTCGCCAAATATGCGGTGCAGCTTCGTCGACTGACTCTCGAGGTTCTTGCAGACGCGGTGATATAATCGATCGCCATCGGCGGCTTTGTTAGCCACGAGAAACCGGGCTGTACCGTGGCCCACTTCACGGAAGACGCAATGCAACGCCTCGACGGGGAACTCCTTCTTTGCGACGAGGCGGTGCAGGAAGATCTGCTTGTCGGCGTCTCGCTGGCAGAAATCGAAACCCCTCGACCGCAAACAACGAACGAGGTTGAGAAATGATACCGGCCTGAGCCGGGGATGAGATGGTGGGTCGTAAACATGAAGGAAAGATTCGCCGCGTTGGTTCACGGTTTGGACATCGTACGTGTGTCTAAGGATCAACAAGAGAAGCGAGACACGGGCACCCCATCGCGCAGCCACATGAAGCAGCGTGTTGCCGAACTTGTCGGGGGCGTTTACTTCAGCTTCGGTAACCCAGAAATCCCTGAATGCAGCGCCCTCCGCTCTCTGGGCATTAATGGCCCGCGACAGCCTTTCGTGCACGCATCCTGCGGCGTCGTCCGTGCCGATAAAGGACGTTTGGCAGCACATCTTGACCACGGCGGCATTTAACTCCTCGTTCGTCGGAACATAATTGGAATACTTGCGGAAGAAAGTCTGCGGTGGCTTGACCGCCGCCGGCTTCTTCGGCTTTTCTTCCAGCATGGCGAGGAAGTCATCGCGGCTGAGCTTGCTGAGGGCCATGTTGGCGCCCGAGTCGTTCAGGTTGAGGCCTTTGGATGACGCAGATGACGAGGAACGTGCGAGACTCGAGATACCGGACGAGATACTGGACAGCACCGAGGCCCAGGATCTCCGCTTGAAGGCCGACTTGATGGAGGGTGATGACTTGGACGACCTACATGGCGACTTATCCCGTGGTGAGCTGTCTGGAGTGGTGGTGGACCCCGCACTGGCACCAGGCGGTGTTGTGGTTTCGGGGGAGTACGTCTGGCTGCCCGGATGTGCCCCGGGAAGCTGGGTGATTAGTGCGGGCTGCGGCTGAGCCGATGGCAACAGGCCGCCGAAGGCATCATGGGCTAGGAATCCGGGCGACAGAGGGTGTTCCTGCCGGTCGTACAGGTGGTTTCGGGCCCGCCGCGTCCTTATCCGACGCTCGGCCTTGATCGATCGCAGAAAGCGCACCCGAATCATCATGGTGGCCATATCGCGTGGTCTCCAATCATCGATGCGGCGATCGGGAAGCAGACTCCTCAGATGCTTGTGCGTGTTGCGCTGCCTGAGCACCGTCCGTGTTGTGGTTAGCGATGCGGCCGGTAGCCGTCGGGGACGGGGTCAGGGACGGGACGGGTGTCGATCAATGGGAGTTGGACAAACCTCGGATCAAATCCGCCATCTTTGAGTCGCTCGAGGATGCGCTTCAATGGCAGCCGCTCACTCTGCGTGCAGACGTAGAGCCGCAGCAGCTTGCGCTGCTTGGTGGCCGGCCATGGCTTCTCGCGCCGCCCCCGGCGAGGGTTTTTGCCCGCAGGCGGCGACGGGCTGCTGATGACACCTTCCATCAATCGCTACGGCTCCGGGGAATTGACGACACGCGTGCGTTCAAGTGCTGGATGCCGCGAGCACACCAGGCGAGGGCCAATCCTCCCATGCAACGAGTGCAAGTCCGACTACGGTGGCGATGGCGATGGGTTGTCGGCGATGGCGGATGCAATTGCAATGGCGATTGCGGCTGCAGAGCAAGCCATGTGCCAGCTGCGGGTGATGATGACTGGCGATTGAGGGGGAAGGGGTGTGGGCGCGTCTCGGGAGAGCCCGTGGTTTTAAGAAGGGAACCTGAGGGGGGGGGGTTTGGCGAGTTTCGTTGCCGCATCAGGTCTGGTGCAACTACTCTGACGGAGGGGAGGTGGAGGAGGGTGCCAACGCCAGTGGAGGGCACGAAGGGTCGAAGCAATGCTGCTGCCCATCGAAGCGACCAAGCGACCGCGCCGGACGCACCCAGCTCCCTGCCTGGCCGACCCAGCACAGCAGCGGGCAGCTTGGAGCGGCAGCAGGGAGGGCAAGGACGGGACTGACCAGTCGCAGTAAGCGGGCCAGTAGCAGGCAAGCTGGCGGGCAGGCAGCAGGGCAGCCCGCTCGAGACGCAGAGGGGAGGGCAGGAGGGCGAGGGTGTGTGCCAGAGCGTGAGCCTGCTCTGTCTAGCAGAGTCCACGGTGAGCTCGCCTTCCTCCATTTGTTCTAGAACGTCGCGCCAGCCAATGGGGCTGCCCGAGGGCTCTCTGAGGCCCCGGAAGGTGTGACCCGGATCCTTGGACGTAATTTCCACCTTACCAAAGGCGACTTGGTCGCTCCCTCACTCCCGCAGCTTTTTTGGCGAGAGTGCGTCTGCGCCATCTTATCACCGTCCGAGCGCACACCTCTTGGTGCAGCAGAAGCAACTGGCGCCCCGCGTGTGCGAACACGGGCGACAAGCCCCCGGGGGCCCAGAGATGGCCCTTGCCTCACCGACAGCCAAAAGCCAAGACCGCGGTGAGCGACGCTCCTGTCGTTTGGCGAGGAAGAATGACGCTGACTCGCCGCTTTCCAGCTTCGGGAGTCGGGACGTCTGCTCCGTCGCCAGCTTTCCACCACTCCTGGCTCTCGCAGCCAATTCCCCTTGCCATCATCTATTCACTTGTTGCGCGCCGTTGCACCCAAGCTGGGGCGTCGACAATCTCCCGCGTCTCCATCGGGCTTCCCTCCCGTTTTGTGGAGCCCGACTGCGACGGAGTGCTTGGGACGGAAGCACGGGCAGCGGGGGGGCGGAGATGAAATGAAGCGAACGAACGGCAAAATTTAGACGTGCCAGACTTTGGCCGGCGCTGGCAATGGAACAAGAACTGTCGGATCTCTGGCCGCTGTAGAGTGCAGAGTGGTGTCTGTTGTGGCGCAGAGATGGTGTGTCCACACAGGATCCAAGCCCGCAAAACATTGGCTACCAAAGCCGATTCTGCATCGCTGGTGTGCCCCACATCGTCTGAGCGAAGCCTCGGGTCTCGCGCTCCTATTGGCTTGAGGAACACAGACCTCCACGCTACCGACGTGAACGGGTCTGTTGCATGGGCCCACAATTCACGCTGCGCTCCACAGTACGCTCCAGTCACTTTTTTCGGCTCGGGACACAACACAGGAGAGACAGCTGCAAGACCGTCTGTCAGGCCTCTACCCCACTTCCCGGTGTGCTCCAGGGCTCCCACGACACGACACGGCACGGCACAAGTGATCACCAGAGACAAACCCAAAAAGGGCAATTCATTCGCGAGCAAACCGCTTCCTGGAGTATATTCCCCTGCCTTGAAACCTCTCTATTGACGCCCAGAACCAGACTCGACAAGTTGTGTCTGTGAGCGAGGTCGCGCGGCAGGCACCAAACGCCATCTTCACGCGGATCGGACCACGTGTTGTGCACGAGAAAATGCCTCTAGCGCGCATGGGGCACAGGGTGCGGTGCGCGACCCCTGAGGAGGATGGTCAGCCAACAAGCCAACAGGCAAACGAGCCATCAAGCGATGGCGCAACCTCGCTCCTCCGTCTCCGCGGCAAGTTCCGAATTAAGGCACAGCGCTGCGCACAGCAGCCTGAGTTCCGATCAGATTGATAATTGATACCTAACCCACAGAACAACCCCCAGGAACGAAATGACCGGCCCATTTCGGGCGCAACTCCTGTCAGTCCTTCCAGTCTCCATCCCGCATCATCGGTGCAACGGCTCGTGCGACAACTCTGCGGCGTTTGCCGGGTTTGGGAACACTTCCGAGCCCTGGAGCTGCGCCGGAAGCTGTGCCGGAAGCTGTGCCGGATACTGTACTGGGGGCTGTCCATACTGCGCCGAGTAGTCGGGCGGTCCTGGCTGCTGTCCCGGAAACTGTCCCGGATAGTGCACTGCTGGAGAATACGGGCCCTGCGCGGATTGTGGGTATCCATACGTCGTTGCGGGACTCGGCGATCCGGACATGGGCGACGGGGCATCGTGAGCGACAAAACCGGGCTTCGCATCCGGGTGGCCGCTGTAATAATAGCTGGCGGCCGCGCCGCCGGCACCACCGGGTACGGGATAGAACGGCGCTCGCTCCTCCACCAACGGCCCGGCATCTGGTGGACCTGGTTGTACTACACTGTTCTTCCCCTTGCGCTTCCCCAGCCAGAAAGCCAGCGCCCCAAGAATTGCTACGGCTGCCAGCGGACCGACGACGGCGCCGGCAATCCAGGCCTGCGAGGGAGAGCTGGATGCGGCTTGCGTGGGCGGGGATGTCGGCTCACTGCCAGCCTTTGCGGCAGTTCCTGTCGAGCTACCAGTCGCTGTGGGCGTCGACGTCGGCACCGATGCACCCTGCGACGCGCCGGTACTTGAGGGGGCTGATGTCGCCGTTACGATCTCGCGATAAATTGTAGACGCCTTCCAGTTCGTCGCGCATCCCTTCACCAACCAGCTGTCAGTCGCCGACGGATAGCTAGGATACACCGTCATCGTGTAGCAGTCCGGGAAGTCGGGGTCACTGCTTTGACGTCAGCTACAGACACCTCAGTCGCCCGCTCACTGGCACCAACCAGGTGTAAGTCCCCCCAAAAATCCTCGATGCCGTCCCACTCTCGCAGGCAGTCGCAAAGTTGCACCTCTCGCCCGCATAACAGCAAGCACCGTACGTGCTTGAAGTGAAGAAGGTTGCCGAATCCGAACAGGAGATAGTCTCGACTGAGTCACATGGTCAGATGCTGTCATATGAGCAGGCCACGATCGATAAACATACCAGCGCCATTAGAGTAGAGCATGAAGCCTCGGAAGTTGGCCGGCGTACTGGTCAGCTTGTTGTTTGCCGAGGCCACACTGGCGAGCCATGAAAGAGCGAGGAGCCTCAGCCCGAGCTGGGCAGGGGGTGTTTTTGTCTGCATTGTGAAATCTCGACAATGTCAACTGCGGACCACTTGCTCAGGGAACAGAGCTTCGACAACGACCCGATGGGATCACAACCGTCTCTCGTTGATGTCAACGAGGGCACGAAAATGGCCAAAACGAGTGAAAGGGGCAAAAGGGGAGCGAAACATCCGCGGGACAGCTGAACCGCGGTCCTTTTATTACGGAAACGCCACATTGGAGGGGCGTCGGCGTTCTCTTGCGGGCTCGCAGTCCGAGCCGGAAAGTCCCTGGGTTCCCTTCACAGCCTTGCCAGCAGAAGGATTGATACCAGGAAACATGCATGGCACGGTCCTAACAATGTTCCTAGTTCTCTGACTTCGCGCTCAGCCCGACACGGATCCCTACCGCGACTGTAGCAGCCACTGGCAGCGACGCGCTGGAGCACCGTTGAAGTCGACCGATCAACAAAATTGACAGGCATCCCCCGGCTTGGCGGGGGATCTGACAGTTTTGTGTGTTCTGGGCTCGTGCAGGCACCCTCTCACCGTGCTGCCAGCTGCAGAGCGGTATAACCCAGAATCGAGGCAAAGAAATTCCAGAGCGTCTAGAGCAAGTTCTACCACGCGCTATCATTCACCGTCCATTGACATTCTCCAACACTCTTCCTTCTCTAGGCAGCCCACACGGCAGAAGCCCTGGAGAAGCAATGCTAAAATTGGCGCCCCTTAGATCTGCAGGTCGCATGCACAGCAACGTCAGGGCTGTCTTCCCCCGCCAGCGCTTGCTGAAATGAGCAATTGGCCGATGGATGTCAGAAGCGGCTGAACCCAAATCCGAACGCCGTTGCACGGCACTAGTAATCAGCCTCGGGTGGCATTGAACTTGAATGGTTGAGACGCGAACATGCTAAGAACGCCACTCAATACTGGCGGCTGGCGTAACAGTCGCTCTACCTGGAGGCGGCGCTGGACAGACCGATGCGGCTGCCGGGCGTCTACGAGACCCATCCCCGCCACGGCCCGGTGGGCCGGCGATGAGTGGGGCTGCACCTCCGGCGAAGCTCCGATGTCGAGCGGTGCGAGACGGCGAGCTGTGCCGGTCGACTCGTGACAAGCAGAAGTCTTCGGTTGCCCAGGCGCGAGCTTCGTTTCTATTCCTAATCAAGGAACACCGTCGCCGTGCTACCACCCAGCGCCGCCTTGCCGACATTTACCCGCGTCACGCGACCGAACTCGGAGAAGCGAGCCGATGTCTCTCCGACGCCGCAAGGGCCGAGAGCCTCTCTATGAGCATCTAGTATCGTATATACATCACTATGTAAAGCTAGGAGGAAGCCTTATCCCAATATAAATAACCGCCAAATTCCCGGGTTTCTTCCGCTGTATCCTGGGACACAAACAACCCCTATCACCACCAATCCCTATCCTCCAACCCCCCTTTCCACCCGCCCAACATGGAACTCCCTCCCATGCTCCCCCACCATGCGCAAACCGTCCAGAACATCAAAGCCCACTTCGAGGCCGACCCGCGCGTCCTCGCCCTCATCCTCGGCGGCTCCATCACGCACGGCTTCGCCCTCCCCGGCTCCGACGTCGACGTCATGATCGTCCTCTCCCCCGAAGACCACGCCGCCCAGCTTGCCACCGGCTACGCCACCTACCGCAACGTCGAGGCCGCCACCTACCCCGACGGCTACGTCGACGGCAAGTGGACCACCCTCGACTTCATCCGCCAAGTCGCCGACCACGGCAGCGAGCCTGCCCGCTACGCCTTCAAGAGCGCACGCATCCTCTTCTCCCACATCCCAGAGCTGCCGTCCCTCCTCGCCGCCGCGGGGACATACCCCCTTGCCCTCAAGAAGGAACGCCTGCAAAGCTTCCGCACCCAGTTCGCCGCGTGGCATTGGTTCTCCACCGAGGCACGCAAGAAGGACAATGTCTTCCTGGTCAACCTGGCGATCGGGAAGATGTGTCTGTTTGGCATCCGCCTGATCCTCGCGTGGAATGAAAGGCTGTATCCGTTCCATAAGTGGGCGCTCAAGGAGCTCGAGAAGGCAGAGGAGAAGCCGGAGGGGGTGATCGAGGCGATTAATAGGGTTAGTGTGGATGGGAGTGAGGAGAATGTGGAGGAGCTGTTTGAGTTGGTTAAGGGGTACAGGGAGTGGGAGGAGGGGATGAAGGCGGATGGGTGGGATCGGTGGGGGACGGTGTTTTTGAAGGATGTGGAGTTGACTTGGTTGAATGGGCAGATGAGTGTTGAGGATGTGTAAGGGGAGGGGGGGAGGGAGGGGTTTGGGACTGGGCTGGAGGAAAGGGTTTGGGTTTAGATGGGGGAGGAGGGTGGACTTGAGGGATGGCGGTGGGAGAAGGGATATCAAAAGCAAAGTGGTCGAGTGGTGTAGTTGGTTATCACGTCAGTCTAACACACTGAAGGTCTCCGGATCGAACCCGGGCTTGATCATTGTAATGGACGATGGAATGTTGTTCGCTTCTTTTTGCTACCGGTGGGGGTGCGGGTCCGTCACATTTTTTGGTCCACTGATGCTGTGGATGATCTGTTGGCTGGCTCAGGGGTGGCATGCCCAGAGGTCTAGAGGTAGAAGTTGGGTATCCTTGTCAGGGGCTACCGCATTGACAGAGGCAGGTTGTTCTTTGAGCTTGACAAAGAGTGTGAGATTTGGAACACGACAGGTCTTCAAGAACAAAATACCACAATGCATTTTGGCTGGAGACAAAGGTCCTCTTTGAAGCGAGTCGCAGCTTTGACGGGAGTGAAACAATACCCTTGTCGCCAAATCAGAGGCGTCCTGTTCGGGAACAAACCACCTATTCGGCATAAAAGCAGGCGCTCTCTTCCAACCAAGCTCTTCATCGAATTCCCATCATACAGTTCTTGCTTCGCTTTCCGGCATCCGACATCGCCCTTTGGACATCGAAGCTTCACCAAGATATACACAACTTACAACGACGAAATCAACAAACTTGACGACATCATTATCCCGAACTTCAAGATCATGTGGTTTACTATAATGCTGCAGGCCTTTTTGATGGCCATGCTCGCCACCACCTGCGCAGGCGCAGGGCTGGGTGCCTATGCGGGCGTCGCCGTCGGCAGTGCTTTCGCTTATCTTGTAGCAACGGCCATGCCCGAGCCCAGGGGCGATATCAACAACACCCCGTACACGATTCTCAACGTAACTGTTTCCTCCTCCAAGAGCGACATCAAGGCGGCCTATGACAAGAAGATGAAACTCTTGAACCCAATCTCGAAGATGTCACGGTGGTTCCAAAAGGAAGATGACAATAAGGACCTGATCCAGGCCACCGAAAGGGCCTACGAGACCATCACCGATGACTTGCTGCGCTGTAAATACCACCGCGGCACTCTGATTCCTGACTGGTACGGTGTTCCCAAGCTGTGCTGGGGCGAGATGGCCATAAACTGGCTTGAGAAGTACAAGGCTGGGCTTCAGGCTCAAGGTGCGCACTCTTACGGTCAACAGACTCAGAATATTATTGGAGCGTGGTCATTTGCACCGACTGACAAGAAGATCAAGGAGGCGAAGAAGGAGGCGGAAAAAGAGGCCAATTCTGGGCCTGCGTCTTCGAAGCAGCCCGTCGAGGCCGCTGAGAGCACACCCACCACGGCTGAGTCTCCTGTCAGTGCACCTGCCGAGACCAAGTCTGCACCTGCTGCGGCAAAAATAACAAACCCCAAGGTAGAGAGGACGTCTACCAAGATCAAGTTCGCTGCCAGGCCCGCTTCTGTCAAGACCAAGTCGGCTGCCAAGGAAAAGAGTGCACTCATCAAGGCAAAGTCTACAGCTGCTACTGTCAAACCCGTTTCCGCGAAGACCAAGCCCTCTGCCAAGGTCAAGCCTGTGACTACTCCAGTGATATCTCCAGTTCCCGCGGTCAAGTCTACACTCACCAAGGCATTCAACTTCCTCGTTGACCTCCTCACCAAGACCATCCCGCACTTCTTCTCGTCTACACTCCCCCGGCTTTCCCGCACCGTCTACACCAAGACAACCACCTCCCTCTCCGGCCTGTCCCAGTCGATCACCCACTTCCTCAATTCCAAGACAACCACCTCCCTCTCCGGTCTGTCCCAGTCGATCACCCACTCCCTCAATTCCACCCTCCTCCAGCCAGCCCGCCTGGCAACCACGGCCCTCAAGACCAAAACCCTCCTCTCCCTCCAAACCATCACCCACTTCTTCCGTTCCACCCTCCCCCAGACATTCACCTCCACCCTCTCCCCCCTCACCTCCCTCCTCTCCTCAGCCGTCACCCACCTCCTGACCCACCGGCACTCCATCCTCCACGCCCCCCTCAACTTCCTCTTCCCCATCTCCATCTTCCTCTACCTCCTCCTCTTCACCTCCCACATCCCCGACTTCCTCGCCTCTCTCTCACCCCACACCCTCGGCCGCATCCTCCTCGCGATGCAGCTCACCCTCCTCTCCCTCTTGCTCGTCCTCCTCTCAATAATCCTCTACATAGTCTCGCAGTCCAAGGCCGGCGCGGAGATTTCCAGCTTCATTGCGGAGAATACACCTGACGCAGTGAAGGGGTGGTACCGCGCTGCCAAGACCAGGGCTGTCACAGCGGTGTATTCGCACCTGCTCTTCCTGCTCACCTTCGTGCCCCTCCTGGCGTTGTACTCCGCGCTGCGCGGACCCCTGCGCAACCCCTTCGTGGCGTTCGTCATCGCGCGGACGCTACTGAGTGGTCTCGACGGGGGGTCGAGAGAGTTTCTTTCGCATCCGCTTGTCAGAATCCCGGTGGTGGTTGCGGCGTCGGTGCTGGCGGGGGTGGTGTATGTGTTGCGGAGTGGGTGGGTTTTGGACGGGGCAGGGGGGGTTGAGTTTGAGTGGGCGGAGTGGCGGCTGCCGTATCTGTTGAAGTGGCCGCTGTGGTATTTGAGGTTTGGCTTGAGGTCGGGAGGGGGGCTGGTTAAGAGGGAGTCTTCTGTGGAGCAGCGGGTGGTGAGAAGGGTGGTTCAGGGGGTGTTGGTTGCGGGGATTTGGTGGGGGGTTTTGTGGTTGGTTGGCTGATAGGGACGGAGGGAGAGAGATGGAGGTTGAGTCTTTGGAGACATGGGAATGCGGTTGGCTCTCCTACGCCCACTGGAAAGGTTCAACCGGCAAGTCGGTAATTCAAGCGTTTTTTACTGCGTAAAGGTATTCATTGGATTAGATATCTCAGGAGTTTCGGAAATACAGTATATAGATTCCCTTCGATGCTTTCAAGTGCCTGTTCTATATTGCTTGTCCTCGCTATATGATAGTGAATGTGGGACTCTTAAACGTAGATGTAGCACATGGCTCCGTCCAGGCCGCCAAGTGTGTCGTGCACATCGCCGACCTTGACCTTGGGCGCCGTCCAGTTCAAGTCAATCAGTGTGTCCGCTGCCTTGCCACCCTGGTTCTGCTGGCGCTTGATGTGCTCCGCGACCTCGGGACCAGCACCCATGAAACCCATTGAGGGCATGCCTGGCATGGAGCCGGCACCGCTTGGGATCAAGGGGACTCGCTTCTCGGGGTCTTGCATCTGCCAGATCCACCACACGCGGTCCAGCATACCGTGATGGAAGTAGAAGTACGGATCGCCAGGGGAGGCATAGAAATCCTAGGGCATTGTTAGACTGCTAAAATATTCAAAGAGAGGGGAACAAAGAAGGCAACGTACACCGCCAGGATCACCACCAACAATGTAATGGCCTGCATTGTGGAGCTGTGTTTATTGTCAGCATTTTTAGCCCAATATGAAAACAAGGGACATCATGTCAGGACTTACCCCCCACGGGTGACGATCGTTCTGCAGCTGCGGCATGCCCATATAGCGATTGTAGAAATCGTCAATATTCGGATTCTGCGTGATTAAGTTGAGGGTGTAGTTGGCCGTGGCGCCAAGCGCCGATTCCCTATTGATATCGCGACGCAGGCAGCGCGGGTTCTTGCCCAGCCCGTCGGCACGTGGGTTTTTCGGGATGTTTCTGACGACCGTCGACAGCGGGCCAAGAGAGACGACCATATCCTTGAACGGCCCTGTAGTAACGCAACCACCACCACCGGCCGCCGGAATCTTGTCATACGGCTTACGGTATGGCATCATCACGCCGGGATAGGTGCTCGCGGCGCCATTACCGCTCATGCTCGACGAATTCCCGTTGAACATGGCCGAGTTGAGTGGGTCTTGGGCATACCGGTCGTAGTTGACGTACGGCTGATAACCCTTATAGCCGCACTCCTCACGCAGGGCCTTCTCGTAGATCCAGATGTAGTACCTGTGGCCGCCAAACAGCTGTGTGGGACCGTGAAGCGGGCCCGTCGTCGTCATGTGCGTGGCGACGAAGTCGTCGAAGCGGCTGATGGCGCCAGGGACTTTGTCCTTGGGTGCCTTGGCCGGCTTTGATTGCAGGCAGAGCACGGCTTTGATGTAGTCCTCCCGCTCAGCGACGGAAAGGTCGGACCTGGGAGGGTTAGTCACTGTGGTGAAAGGAAGAAAGGGAGAGGGGATGCGCATACCACTCGCGGCGGATGGCGGCGTTCTCGAGCGTGCAGTTGCCCGCCTTCTTCTTGGCCATCCAAGCCTCGACCTTGGGGATGGTCGACTCATGGAGTTTGTCGACGACGTCGAGCGGGAACTTTTCATTGCGGTTGGCCACACTGGGCGGGGTTAGCTATGCCCAAAGCTATCGTCAACTGGAGGTAGGAAACTCACTTCTTGTAATTGAACTTCTCAGACTTCTTTTCAATCACACTGCCCGAAGCGGCTCCGGCAAGGAGCCACGAGACGATAAGGCTCCGGATTCCGTGCATCTTGACCGGTGGTGACTTTGCCTGGATGGTACGGGACCAGAACCAAACATGGCTGCATCGAAACCAGGTCTATATCCATCTCTACCATCCGCTCATCATTGCCAAGAGGGCAACCGCCCAGACTTACGGATGTCGGCTAGAGAGCGGCACAATGCCGAAGAAAGGGTATACCTGCTTAGTGAGCCTTGGTAGTCTATGAGAAGATTGGGAGCGGATTCGTGATACGTCACGGCCAATGGAAGGCTGGTGCTCGGAGACATGCGTATTAAGGGTATATGACCCTACCCCTAAGTCTGGGGTCGTGATACGTCTCCTAGATACCGGATGGCGCTCCCGGCTGCGGTGTTTTGAGTGCCTCGGCCAATGAAGGGTAAAAACAACCATAGTTTTACCCCACAAACTGTGCCTCCGGGAGCTAAGACAACCGTCACCCTTCTGGAAGACGACGAGAGGCTGGGTAATTGCTTCACAGTGGAGAGCAATCACCCGGGAAGGATGGTTGCTGTTGTTCGGTTGATTTGAGCCGGGAGAATAACAGCCCAGACGCGTGACGACCCCCGTCATGGGGCGTACGGCACATAAATGCCCGAAATGCTTCCAGATGCAGAGTGATGCCCAAACACCTGACCCGTCGCAGAGATGACCACTTGGCTTGCGAGGGAGTATTTAGAAGCTCCTTGCATACGCACTTTGTCAACTAGATGGCCCTGTCGTGCCCAAAGCTCGGCTCAGGCCGGTGGCGTCCTTGGCCAATGTTGCCCAGAATCGCGAATCTTACGGCGGCCCACCGTGGTGCCGGCAGTTGCGTTCTGTTTCTCGAAGCTGGTTGTCATGGCTGGAGCAGAGGTGGTCCGTGAGTTCAACGTCGGCGCGTCCTGCGATGGGAGGTCGACCAGCAGCACAGGCGCTCTTCCGCAAGGTCAGTCTGAAGCATCGATTCTAGTCGGTGTTCGTGCTACAGCGACCCAATTAGTGGCTGTCTAGTCGGTGCGGCTTCACATTGCTCACGATGAGGTTCTTTGTTTCGAGGCGTCTGTTGGATGTCGAGCACAATACCGCTGTGGTCGTCTGTGTGGCAAATCCGCGATGAAAAATTAGTGGAGAAATCGGCTAGAAAACTTAAGACAAGTCGCACCTTCCCTAATTATAGCTTGCATATCCATAAATCTCAAATCTCAAATCAACGCTATTTCCTATGGACCACCATGGCTAGATTTTCGAAGGCATTCACCGCCTACGTTCCCCGGCCCTTTCCTCGCTCCGTATCTGCCACAGCGATGCCGGAGAAACAACCTCGCAAGGCAGATTCAAATGATGGATCGCATCCCCATGAGACCGTATCTCATCGTAAATCGTCTCATTGCGCACATGAAACGATCTTCTCGACGGATGATTCTCCTCGGCCACGCGCTTCCACACCTTCAACACGTCCGCGCTCAGATGCAACTGCCTCGTCCCGCGCCAGCTGGCAGTTGCGCTGTCCCTGTCCTGCTGGTACACGAACGCACAGGCGATCTTCTTCCTACCATTCCAGATCACCAGCGTGCGCAGCGCGGGCATCTGCAGCGCAGCAACGCCAGCCTTCTGCAGGAGGCAGTCAATGTCATGGTAGCTTGACGTCTGCAGTAGGCATGGCGATGTCAACGCCAGGCACTGCAGGCGCGGCCAAGACCAGTCTAATGGGCAGTCTAGGAAGAAATGCTCGGCTTGGATCATGTATGAGACAGAGCGTCGCTCAAGATCGAGACTTCTGTAGGTGAAGGCCACGGCGAGTTGGCGGTCGGCAGTCCTGAATGGCTCAACCCGAAAGGGCTTGGGGACCCAGGGATTGCGTTTGCCCAATTCTTTAGCAATACTGTCGCTAAAGTCCTCAAAAATCGACACACTTTTGAGAGTTTCTCCATGTCAACATGGGTTCCTTGGAAGAGCCGATGTATGGCGGATGCGGGAGGAGGCAGGACCTGTTTGCCTTGTTCCCAATAATGATTCGGGTCGTGCCAGCTATAGTCGCTTTCTTGCGAGCCAGTTGAAGTTGCTTCCGAGGAGAAATGGTAGTTTTTGAACCAGTGTTGCGAGTCGCTGGGGGAATGCACGTTGAGCTCTAATGTCAAGCTGCCCGCTGGCTCCCAAGTGCTGAGGATACCGAACAGTCTCCGAATTCCGTTTCTGATAGGGCCGCTGGTACTGTACACAAACGAGTGCTTGGTGCAGGTTGAGCATTTGTATTTCGGTAGCTCAATAGTGAACCAAATATGGCGAACGTGCTCCCTCTGCCGGATGACGAGACGCTGAAACTTGTCGAGGCAAGTTTTCGACGACGATAACTTCAGTCGATTGAAGTTCAGCCTCTCGAGAATGAACTGCCATTCCCTGTTGACTGATGCCAAGGAGGACCAGCCGGGAAGCTTTTGCCGCGCAACCTCCTCCAGGATCATAAGCCGAATTTCTTGGGGCAGGGTTGTCCAAGTTGCCGTTCTTGTTTTTTCCCAAGTCGAGATGCGAAGCACCATGTTGTGGCGTTTTTAGACCTATCTGCCATGGTGAAGATAACTTGAAGCCCTGGGCCGAAGTGATCGAGATTGTTGCAAGAGGTCTGGTCTGTTGGATGAGCTGACGATGACTACGGTTGGGAGATGGCTCGAGGGCATTTTGTTCACAACCTAAAAGGCAAAAATAAAGCCGCAAGCCTCGGGAGGAACGGGAAATTAAACTTTGCCCTTCAACGCATCATCCGATGTTGTTGGGCGCGCTCTGCAGCCGAATTTTGGCATCTTGATTAGAAGATGAGATCGTCAAACCGTCTCTTGAGAATTGGGTACGGCCCAACAGCAAATTCATGGCCTGCCTGCAACGGTGTCAATTTTGATTTACTGTACAAATAGACGTTCTGTTATTTTCATGTGTTTTGCCTGCAATTTGTGGAATGATAGCATTATCACAACTTCTCTCGGAAAAGCGCCGCACCCAAGCGCTGTCTTCCTGTGCTGGTAGCCATGACATGCAACTCTAGCTTTCGACCCTTGCAAAGCCTGGCATGCTTTGGCATTGCTTGCAGTGGATTCGAGCGTTTCAAGGCGCCGTTTGGAATAATCGTTGAGAAAATAGGGGCAATGACGACAGAGCAGCATGTCTCAAACAACGGCGATTCATCTGCGTATTATTAGATGCGATTTGCGTGCGCCTCTGAGCCACCTTGCGCAGTGCGGTTCTGGCCCACCTGTCGAATCCGGGCGAGATGAGGAGCAAATCCGGGCAAAATGATGTGCCTGGCTGCCAGCTGTCAGAGATGAGCGTTGGCTGCCCCAATTGCCAAGCCCCCCTGAGAAAATGTCTTCCAGGTCAGTGCGCAAACGGTCTTTTCACTGTCTTTCAACCCATCCCACCGTTGGGACAGGTTTTGTTTTCGGGTTTATAGGCATCATCGCGCTATTCCGAGGAATATTGAATCTCTATACCCCATTTCCCCAGGTTGCCGGTACATTACAATGGAAGAATGTCTTTTGCTGCCTCCTGTGAAGGGCTTCCGTGCTGCCTGGGGTGGCCGTGCGAGAACTTCTTCAGTGCCCCACCGCACGGAGCAGAGCGACCCTTGCTTTTGACCGAGTCGCAGTGGCGCACATGTGTCCTTTCCCATGGCACCTGGCATGAAGCTGGCACCCCCTGACGGAGCCCTCGCCTGCAAACAAACCCCAATGCGACGCGTGATTGGCTGCGTAGAAGCGGATTCAGCAATCTCTCCTAACAATTTTTCTCACTGACCAAGGGGCCAAATTGGCTGCGCCTTGCCTGCAGCTTCCAGAGTCCGTCAACTCTCTCCGCTGACAGATCCAACAAGGGACCAGCGGCGGCAATTGAGACCTGCCCACCAACGCCATCCCATCGTCAGTGTCCTCGTCGTCGTCCATGTCGGCAGCACTGGCCTGCACCGGTTTTGACGCGATTCAACAGAGGCCGCCCCTGGCCCACTCGCGCCTGCCGCCGAGCTTCTGACGCGTAACAGCCCCCGGGCTCGCCCCAGCGACAGATCTGCCCCTTCAAGCGTCCGGCTTCCATCTCAGCGCAGCCGGCAACCCAATCGCCTCCCAGGGAAAAGAATTTCCCTGCCGTTCGCTTCGTGCATCTTGCTTTCCAGCGACCAACGAAGTCGGCGCGGAACGGCTTTTTCTTCTAGGCCTCTTTTCTGCTTATCTCGCCCTTTTTAATTGCCAAGACACGAAACCCGCTCGCCCCTTTCGATTCGAGACACGGACAACAAAAACACCTCTCCCGACCTCGCCCAGCGACAATCCATCCCATAATCGCTATACCTCCCACCTCTTGAGTGAGCGAAGCGCGCGCTCACCGCGGAATCCATCACGATGGATCTCCTCCGGCGAGCCGGCAGGTATGCCGGCGGACCTCAACTCCCCGTCACAGATGAGAAGAAACCGCCGCGAGCCCGAAGGACGTGGGCATCGCGTGTGGCATACTTCAAGCGGCCTCTGAGGCTACGAGGCAACTCGAGCGTCTCGGTACCTCTTGGCGTCGTCGTCTTCTTTCCCTGCATCGTGGTCATCTTGATCCTGGTTCTCTTCGTCAGGCATCCGAGCTCTCCTGCGAGGATACTGATGCCGGCCGGCGCTCCCCCGGCGATAAAGTAAGTTGTGTAATCATCTGCGAATTGAACTGGGCGGGAGCTAACGAGCGCAGAAAAATCAGTGAAAAGTACGACAAGGTCTTCGTGACCGGCTGCCTCGAGCCCGACACCAGCAAGCCGCGCGCCAACGCCGCCTTCGTCGTTCTCGCAAGAAACAAGGAGCTGGACGGTGTGATCCAGTCAATGAAGTCCATCGAGCGCCACTTCAACCGCTGGTATAATTATCCCTATGTCTTCCTCAACGACGGCGATTTCAACTCGACCTTCAAGGAGACTGTCAAGAACTACACGAACGCCAAGGTTGAGTTTGGCAAGGTTGGACCCGACATGTGGGGATATCCCGACTGGGTTGACACCAAGGTCGCCAAGGAGGGTATTGCTAAACAGGGCGACGCTGCTGTCATGTACGGTGGGCTGGAGAGCTACCATTCTATGTGCAGATTCTACTCTGGGTAAGTTTGGCATGCCGCACTCGGGGTGGCCTGCGCTAACGTGGCACAGCTTCTTTTACAAGCACCCTCTCCTGGCCAAATACGAGTGGTACTGGCGGTTGGAGCCGGAGATCAAGTACTTCTGCGATATTACCTAGTACGTACGCTTCTGATCCTCTGCCAGGTTCTATGCTAACTAGTCGCAGCGACCCCTTCCTCAAGATGATCGAGCAGAACAAGACATACGGATTCACCATTGCAGTCAAGGAGCTGCGCGAGACGGTCCCCAATATCTTCCGCTATGCATCAGCCTACAAGCGCAAGAACAACATCACCTCGCAAGGTCTGTGGGAGATGTTTGTGGAGCCGCAGCCGGATAAGGAGCCCGAAGTCCCCGAGGAAAAGTTCTCGCTCCCCGAGGAGATTCTACGGAGCGACCCCGGTCGCAATAGCTTGCCCGAGATCGACCCCGAAGCCATGGAAGGCGAGAAGTACAACATGTGCCATTTCTGGTCCAACTTTGAGATTGCCCGGCTTGACTTCTTCCGAAGCAAGGAATACGAAGATTTCTTCCAGATGATGGATCACAGCGGCGGCTTCTGGATGGAGCGGGTATGTTCCCCTTCTTCTGTCTAGATCTATATCAATGCTAACATTCTCTTAGTGGGGCGATGCCCCCATCCACTCCCTCGCGGCCGGTATCCTTCTCAGCCCCCGCGAGATTCACTACTTCCGCGATTTCGGCTACCGCCACACCACGATCCAGCATTGCCCTGCCAACGCGCCAGCAAGACAGCTGCCGCGTGAGCCCTGGCTGGAGATGACGACTCCCAACGAGCGCAAGCGCCTCGAGGAGGACAATTACTGGGATGAGTTTGATACTCCCAAGGAGAACGGCGTCGGCTGCCGCTGCCGCTGCGACACAGATATTGTTGACGTCGAGGGCAAGGAGGGCAGCTGCCTGGCCGAGTGGGTCGATGTAGCGGGCGGGTGGGCCAGCCCGTGAGCGATCTAGTTAGACATGGCCATAACGACACGAGTTTACGTCTCTCAACCACATGTCCCGGATATTATAATAAGGTCATTGTCATCAGGGGGTTCGGGGGTGGATCCTTCCCCCTTGTTTCGGTTCTTGTCACATAAATCCAATCGCATGGGTGCCGAGCTTTTTGTGGGATTAGTCTGGGGTTCTGGTTGCACCCTTTTTTGGTAGGTTTGTATCCTCTGGTATGCGTGTATTTTGATCTGGCTGCGATATGGGGAGCCCGTCGGTTGCATTGTTACATACTGTTAATCCATAAACTCAGCCTAGCGGGCGAATGAGAGGATCATCCATATCTCCGCTCTATCAGTGTGCATATGGTGGAAGCATGTCTTAGAGAAGGCAGTCAGCCTACACATCGTGACATGACCCACCTTGTGTCGCAACACACAACACCGCAATCCTGAACGGCCTAGAATGCATTCAAGGGGCCTTTAACAAGGAAGAAAAGCATTACAAGAGTCGATCCAACATTATGAAGGGGCCTGCAAGGCTTAGGGGCTTGTCTTTATTCTTGTTTTATGACATTGTTCTTTTTTTCCTACCTACCCCCAACTCAATACTCTGGCATAATCACCTAGTCAGTCCATAACTAACCTCGTCCGTCCATCTTAGGTAGACTCTCCGTCCCAATGCATCCATCCTCTAGTCTATAAGGAGCCGTCTGACGTTCGCCACCGCAAGTTTAATGTCATGACCACTGCCACTTTCCTTCCCGACAGAGGTATCTGACAACACAGCCTAACTCATCGATATGATCCATACACGCAGCCACCCCCCAACAAAACGGAAACCGCTCGCCCAACACCCCCCGACCT